>JACCDY010030477.1_pt1 | contig 34158 bp, 24 predicted proteins | sample 7446391 | NCBI WGS metagenome assembly JACCDY01 (sample SAMN15323451, study PRJNA562643) | freshwater metagenome | isolation source: river surface water | place: USA:Blue River Watershed | collected 2017-08-18 | reverse complement strand
TCTTTCAAGGAGAGCGTGAATTGGTGGCGCAGAACCGTAAACTCGGCGAATTTATCCTCAAAGATATCCCTGCCATGCCCGCCGGCTTCCCCAAAATTGAGGTCGCCTTCGCCTTGGATGCCGATGGTCTGTTGAAAGTCTCTGCCAAAGAATTGCGCAGCGGTGTAACTCAGCAAATTGATATCAAACCGCAATACGGACTTACCGATGAACAAGTAGAAGCCATGCTTATGGCGGGTTTTCAGCATGCCCAAGAAGATGTTACCGCGCGGTTGCATCAGGAGGCGATCAATGAAGGACAGCAACTGGTCTATCTGGCAAAGCGCTTCATCGAAAAGAATGCCAACTTGCTCAATGAAGACGAAATGGAAGGTACGAAACAACGAATTTCTGCGTTGGAGTGTCTATTGGCAGAACGCGGCGAGAAAGATGCCATCCTACAAGCGGTCACTGCACTGAACGATTATACCCGTCCATTTGCAGAACGCCTCATGGATGTAGCGGTTTCAGCTGCACTCAAAGGCAAAGAAATATAAACATGCAACCCAAACACCTATTTTACACCGCCATCGTATTGCTGAGCGCCAACCGCAGTGCTGCTCAAGCTGTGTCAGAGTTGGATTATGAAGGTCGACAGAATTACGGCCTTAAAATGGGTTTGGGTATTAATTCAATGTACGGCGGCAAATTGCAAAATCCACGCCCAACCATTGGTTTTATGGCGGGTCTATATATCCACTCAAATCCCGAGAAGAAACGCTCTCCTTGGGGATATCAGTCGGGAATCGACCTCAGAATGCGCGGCAGCAATTTTGCCAATGCCCGCTCCACCGATACGGCCGTCAACCGCGCCTACACCAAAATTAGCATCATGAGTTTGGATGTGCCGCTGTTGGTGAATTATCGACTATCAAAGCAGCGCGACAAAGAAATCAAACAGTTGCAAGGCGGACTTCAGTTGGCCTATAATTTCAATTCTGTATTGTATGTGGGTCCCGAAAAACGTCCACTAGCTACAGCGCTTAATACCTACAATTCAATCAAAGAGTGGGATCGGTTGCCGATTAAACTGTACGATCTCCAGGCCGTTCTGGGGTATCAATACCGCGGAGAAACCTTGGGCTACTCTGTGTCGATGAAGATGGGTTTGTTAAATCTGAACGACAATTTTGTGTTGAATGGTTTGGTGGATGCAGATGGTGACGGACAGGAAGACGACTTGGTTGAATTAATTTCACCCACCACAGATCCGTTGAAGGAAAAGCCAGGCACCCCCCAAATGATTGGTACCTGGAGTATCGAGTTTGCCCTCGTTTTTTAAGCCAACAAGGTTTTCGTACCTTTGCAGTACCGTTTCCCAAATGTCAACTGTTGCCTTTTATACCCTTGGGTGCAAACTCAATTTTGCCGAGAGCAGTGCCATTGGGCAACAACTGTCGAAAGCGGGTTTTGAGAAGCGGGAATTTCAAGAAGGGGCCGATTTGTATGTGATTAACACTTGCAGTGTTACCGATCACGCCGATCGCAAATGCAAGAAAGTGGTTCGTGAAGCACTGAAGCAAAATCCCCAGGCCTATGTCGTTGTGATTGGTTGCTATGCCCAGTTAAAGCCCCAAGAGATCGCACAGATCCCAGGGGTGGATATGGTGTTGGGCGCGGCGGAGAAGTTTCAGCTCATCGATCATTTGCATACCTTGGTGAAAGAGCCCAAAACGTTGGTTCACAATGCACCCATCAAAGAGGTGAATACCTTTGTGCCCGGCTATAGCGTTGGCGATCGCACCCGTATTTTCCTCAAAGTGCAGGATGGCTGCGATTATTTCTGTAGTTTCTGTACCATTCCATTGGCCCGCGGAAAAAGCAGGAGCGCCAATGTGGTAGATACCCTAAAACTGGTGGAAGAAGCCGCTCAGCAGGGTGCCAAAGAAATCGTGCTCACGGGTGTTAACCTGGGCGACTTTGGCGTAGAGCATGAGCAATCATTTTTTGACTTGGTGAAAGCCATCGATGAGGTGGAGGGGGTTGATCGATACCGGATTAGCAGCATCGAACCCAATTTGCTCACCGATGAAATCATCGAATTTGTATCGCAAAGCAAACGCTTTGTGCCCCATTTTCACATTCCCTTGCAAAGTGGTAGCGATGAGATATTGACCCGCATGCGCCGCAAATACTTGAGCGATTTGTACCGCACACGCATCGCCAAAATCAAATCATTGATGCCCCATTGCGGCATTGGGGTGGATGTAATTGTGGGTTTTCCGGGCGAAACGGAAGAGCATTTCCTCGAAACCTATCGCTTTTTGAACGAATTGGATGTGTCGTACCTGCACGTATTCCCTTATTCAGAACGCGCCAATACCACCGCCAAAAAAATGAAGGATGTGGTGCCGGTGAAGGTGAGAATGGAGCGCGGCGAGATGCTTCGCGGCTTGAGCGAAAAGAAGCGCATGGCCTTTTACAGGGAGCATTTGGGCACCTCGCGACCAGTATTGTTTGAAGAGGAGGAGCGCAGGGGTGTGATGTTTGGCTTTACCGATAATTATATCAAAGTGGCCACCGATTACGATCCTTTGCTGGTGAATACGGTGGTGGATGTGCAACTGGCATCGCTCAATCCTGAAGGATGGGTGCAAGCGGAATTTGATTACGCGACGGTTGGGCATTAACTTGCACCTGTGTTTCCAACCCTTTACCATTTTCTGTTCGATTTAACCGGGATTTCCCTCCCTTTTCTGAAAGTCGTTAATACGTTTGGCTTTTTTGTGGCCCTCAGTATCGGTGCCGCTTTCTGGGCGATGTCGGCCGAGTTCGACCGCAAAACCGTGCAAGGGTTGTTCGCCAAGGTCAAAGTAAAGCAAGTGACTGGGGTGGGTGTTGCCCCGAGCGAATACGCAGTCAATGGCCTGATGGCCTTTGTGTTCGGGTATAAAATTCTTTATCTGATGGTGGAAACGGGCGATGGATTTTCTCCCCAAGACCATGTATTTTCAACCGAAGGCAGTTGGTTGTTGGGCCTGGGAGCGATGGCTTTTTCGCTGTGGCGTACTTGGGTGACCGATAAAAAACAACGTGCTGAAACACCTTCAGAAACCATCGTTGAATTAAATGCTTCTGCCCAGATGTCGAACCTTACCACCATTGCCCTATTGAGCGGATTTTTGGGTGCCAAGGTCTTTCATTTGCTCGAAACACCGAGTGAAATTCATTGGGAAACCCTGTTGGTGGATTTGTTGACCAGCGGTGGTTGGACGTTCTACGGCGGGTTGATTTGCGGTGCGGCGGGCGTGATTTGGTACACAAACAAACAGGGTATGCACTGGCGCAATGTATTTGATGCGGGCGGACCGGCGATGATGTTGAGTTACGGGTTGGGCAGATTTGGATGTCACTTCTCCGGCGATGGCGACTGGGGTATTGCGAATTTGAAGCCAAATCCAGGACTTCCAGATTGGGCATGGGCCTATAAATATCCCCACAATGTATTGGGAAAAGATTATGCATCTACGGGCATGGAGTTGATTCCGGGTTGCTCGGGTGAATATTGTTATCAGTTGGCTGTGCCAGTTTATCCAACGCCTTTGTACGAGGCACTGATGGCGTTGGGTTTATTTGCGATCATGTGGTTTGTGTTGCGCAAGCGAAATTTGGCGCCGTTCCAAATGTTTTCTGCCTATATGATGATGGCGGGTTTGGAACGCATGATGATTGAGTCGATCCGAGAACACGGCGTGAGTTTGTATTCCTTGGGTGGGATGCAGTTTAGCCAGGCGCAGGTGATTTCACTGGGATTGATGTTGTTTGGGGTGTTGGGATGGCTATGGGCAGGCAAATCGCCCATGAAGATGGTGTCACAAGAAAAAGTTGATTAGACGTATATCGCCATGAAAAGTTTAAAAGGTTGGGTGGTTTTATTTTCGATGTGCGGGGCGATGGGGCTTCGGGCGCAAATTTGGGGTTCATCTGAGCCGCCACAGCGGGTGGATACCATTGAAACGAGCGATTTTAGGCGGATGGATCCGGTGTTGATCTCCGGCAGTATGGATGAGGAGCGGAAGAAGGAGTATCAGATTTTGAAGCGCAGGGTCATCAAAACGATGCCGTATGCGAAAATGGCTGCGATGAAGATGCGGGCGATGGAGGATAAATTGAATACGATTGAGAACCGCAGAGAGCGGAAAAAGTATATCAAGCAGTGTGAGGCGAGCATCAAGCAGATGTATATGGAGCAGTTGAAGAACATGACCATCGGCGAGGGACAGGTGTTGATGAAGTTGTTGCACCGAGAAACGGGCAAGACGAGTTGGGAGATTATGAAGAACTATCGGGGGACCACCGAGGCCTTATTTTGGCAGGCGTTTGGTAGTTTTTACGGACACAATTTGAAGCAGGAATACGATCCCGTGTTGGATTATCAAATAGATCACATCATCAAGCAAGAGCGCTTGGAGTGATGCTTTAGCGGGCGTTTTTGCCGGTAAGCATCAAGATGACCACGGGTGCGCCGATGAGGGACAGGATGGCGTTGATGGGCAGGATGTTGTTCGACAGCAATTGATTGGCAAGGGCGTCGGCCGTGAGTGTGAGCAAGGCACCGGCGAATGCTGTTGTGAGGATATTGGGTCCGTGCGCTTCCGTCCCTTGGATTTTTCTAGAAATGTGCGGGGCGATCAGTCCGACAAACGATACGGGTCCGCAGTAGGCGGTGATGATGGCGGCCATGCTGGCGCTACCGATGATGAGCCATAGGCGTAGGTTTTTGATGGATTTTCCGGCGCTTTCTACGTGGATATCACCCAGGAGGTAGGTGTTAAAGGCATGTCGGTGATAGCTAAGGATGGCTCCACCGATGAGGGTTGAAATGCTGATGATGTAGAGTTGGGAGGGGATTACGCGATCGAATCCGCCCATGCCCCACATGACGAATTGTTTGACTTGTTGTGCTTGTGCTGTTTGGGTGATGATATCCACTGCGGCACCGAAGAAATAACCCAGGACAAGTCCTACCAGCAGCAGTGCATGCAGTTGGGTGAGTTTTTTGTGCAGGGCAAGTTGGATGGAGAGCACGAGCAGGGCGCCCCCGAGCGCAGCGAGGGGCTGCAGGGCGAATTGTGTGCCGGTGTCTTCAAGTCCGATAGTTGCTCCTAGGTACGTGATTAAGGCGACACCGAAGGTGGCGCCGGGTGTGATACCAATGAGGAAGGGGCCGGCGAGGGGGTTTCGGAAGAGGGTTTGCATCATCAGGCCGCTCCACGAAAGGGCGATGCCACCGAGGGTGGCGGCCATAACACGGGGGAAGTGCAGGTCCCAAAAGATGGTTTCACCGCCGGTTTGTTGCCATCGTTGTGCGAGGGGTTCCAGGTCGAGCCAGATGGTAATCAGCAGGAGTATTCCGAGCAGTAGGGTTAGCCGCGGCCGCAGGCCGCGGCGATTCACCGCGGAAGCTGAGGGAGAAGTTTGGGTGCGATCCTTCATAGCAGAAACCTTATTTGCAAATATCGTAGTAATGCGCGCTTTCAACCCGATGTGTATTGCCCACAATGTGAAATAAGTCGCTCAGCACCTTGTTCGGGTAAATACAGCCCATGTCCCAATAGGGATTGCTCCCGTTGGGTTGTAATTGTTTGTTGAAATGGTATGCGCGTCGGTTCTTAAACGCTTTGATGTTCACAATCCTCGGATCGCTCTGCTCCAAACACCGCAAGGTGTTACAGAGGTCGGTGTTGATCCAAATATCAGCATCGCGAAACAACGTAATGGCTTTTTCTAGGTTGATGACGTTGCTGCCAGCGCCCATTTCTACCGTGATGGGTTCGCCGCCCGCATCGCGGATGAGTTGTGCTACATAGGAGGCGTTTTGAGGGATAAACCACACGCCATTGTAAGCGCAGTTGGCAATGACTTTCGGTGGCGAAATGGCTGCCTTTTTCGCCTGTGCTGCGATTTGTTCGTAGTTGATCTGTACCGAATCAAATAGGGTTTGGGCTGTGCTCGCCTTCCCCATGACCCAGCCAAAAGCGATGATCCATTCAGTTCTGCCCAAAGGGTGGTTCTCGAGGTGGTTGTTGCACCAAATCACCGAAAATTTCTGCTTGCCTAATCGCTCAATCGCTTGCTTGTCTTCGATGCTGCTGATGCTGCCAAAGACCAGTTTGGGTTGGGATAGGGCGAGTTTTTCAGGGACGATCGGACCGTCGGGCGCTACTTCATATAGGGTTTTTAGGAAGGGATTGTTCAGCAGGGCCGGGTGGGCGATATATTTTGTGGATTCTACGCCAACCAAGGCGCCGTGGGCATCTAGCTCTGCCAACATGCCAGTATGTATGGCCGATAAGCTCACAATTCTCTCTCTGGATGTGAGTTTTTCATAGCCCTCAATGGCTTTAGATTTTCCCCAGAAGAACCGACCGATGGTTTTGTGCGATTTGGCATCGGAATACACCTCCAAGAAACTATCTGTTGGCGAATGGCCTACCCGAAAGAGTGTGGCGTAGTGGTTCTTTATCCACACGATGGAGGCATCGTTGCGGGGATTGCTTGATTGGCCGCATCCCCCAAGGCAAATCGCCCCAAGCAAGAAGGCGGCAAACGCTGTAAATACATTGGGTTTTTTCATGCAGACTTCGAAAATAGTACAAATAATCGGGCAGGGTAGAAATTGGGTATTGTAGAAATGGAAAAATTGGTCAAATTTGTTGTGTTATGTTGCATCCGCTGTTCCGATTTCGATACTACATCCTGTTTGGCTTGTTTGCCATCTGGATGGCATTTTTCGATATGAATAATTTGTTCTATCGCTATAAAATCGCCCGGGAAATTGAGGCCTTGGAAGATAATATCGAAGAGCATAAAAAAGCCATCGCCCAGTTAGAGCAACAAAAACAGTATTTGTTTGGGAATGATCGCAATCTTCAGCGCTTCGCTCGGGAGAAATACCTGATGAAAAAAGACAATGAAGACGTGTTTGTGATTGTGGAGGAAGAGAAACCAGAGGACAAAGAAGAATAGTGTTCATAAAAGAATGAACAATGTGAATTTCTGTAACAGAAGATGCAATAAGTTTGTAAACAAGGAAAACCCTAAAAACGCCGATTAAATTATGAATTTCATAGCGCCATCCAGCGACCTCCTGCAGCACTTGTTAACCGTTAACGGTGCCATTATGTCGAAGCCCATTATTCCCATTTTGGAGAATTTTCTGTTCGACATCAGCAACAACCAGCTGCGGATTTACAGCACCGACCTAGAAACCAGCATGACCACCAGTATGCAGGTGGAGTGCAAGGAAAGTATGAAGGTAGCGGTGCCAAGTAAAATGGTGATCGATATTCTTCGTTCATTGCCCGATCAGCCGGTGACCTTTAACGTAGATCCCCAGTCGTTCGGAATTGAAGTGGTGAATAGCAACGGTCGTTACAAAATGGCCGGCCAAGATGGTGTGGATTTCCCTGCGATGCCAGAATCCAATGCCGATGGAAGCTTTACCATTGCTGCCAACGTGTTGTTGCGTTCGATTTCTAAAACCTTGTTTGCTGCTGGATCTGATGAGTTGCGCTTGAACCTTACGGGATTGTACGTTGAGATGAAGGGCAATTCGGTGAATTTTGTGGCTACAGATGCCAATAAATTGGTGCGATTGACCCGCAAAGACGTCAATACCGGCGTTGAGGATAGCATTTTGATCCCCAAGAAACCGTTGAATTTGTTGAAGACGGCGTTGCCCAATGATGAAACACCCGTGATTGTAGATTACAATCGCTCTAATGTGTATTTCACTTTTGGCGAAACCCGTTTGATTTGTCGTTTGCTCGATGAAAAATATCCCGATTACGCTGCGGTTATTCCACAGGAAAATCCCAATGTGATTACCATCTCTCGTATGGCGTTGTTGAGTTCAATCAATCGTATCAGCATCTTCGCCAGCAAAACTACTTACCAAGTGCGATTCAAAGTGACGGGTAACGAGTTGACAATCAGCGCGGAAGATATCGAAATGGCCAACGAAGCACAGGAGCGTATCCCTTGCGAATTTGAAGGAAACGACATGGAAATTGGATTCAATGCCAAATTCTTGAAGGAAATGTTGAGTACCCTCGATGGCGATCAAGTGCAATTGCGTTTGTCAGCCCCCAACCGTGCAGGTTTGGTGATTCCCAATGAAAATGAGCGCGATGAGGATATTACCATGCTCATCATGCCCATGATGCTCAACAATTACTAAGCGAATACCGCACTTCCCACCCGTATTAGGGTAGATCCATGAGCGATGGCAATGTCGTAGTCAGAACTCATGCCTATCGATAATTCACAGAACCGCACGTCATCTGCGAAGTGTTTTGCCTTGATATCTTGAAACAGCGATTGCGCCAGGGCGAATTCTGTGTGAATGACTTCTTTATCGTCGGTGTTGCTGGCCATCGTCATCAATCCGTGAAGGGCAATATTGGGGAGGTCTACTGATCCAAACTCGGTGAAAAAAGCATCCAGCTCATCCACCCCCAAGCCAAATTTGGTCTCTTCTTGGGCGATGTGCAATTGCAATAGACAAGGAATGATTCTGTTGTTTTTTGCGGCTTCTTTGTTGATTTCTTGTAACAGCTTGAAACTATCAACCGAATGAATCATGGCAATGAATGGTGCGATGTATTTGACTTTGTTGGTCTGTAAATGTCCGATCAAGTGCCACTCGATGTCGGTAGGCAACGCCTCCTTCCGCTCCAACAAGGCCTGTACGCGATTTTCAGCGAACATTCGCTGTCCGCTCGCATACGCCGTTTGAATTTCAGCAACCTCTCGGTATTTGCTCACCACGATGAGTTTGCACGTAGCGGGGAGCTGACTTTTTATTTGTTGGATGTTCTGGGCGATAGGGGTTTGTGACGACATGGCGATTCTCGGCTTGTGCCTGCAAAATTACCGCTGCGATTGTTGTAATTTTGTGATTCTGTGAAAAATCAATCGCCATACCGCTTTTTTATCTTGGGGATGCTGCTCGTTGCTGCTTGGGTTTCGTGCGGACCAAAACCCCATGTAAAGGAATCGGTCATGATTGATTTGATGTGCGATGTCATGATTTTGGAATCGGGCAATCAAGTCAAATATAATTACGCGAATTTACCCGATACGCTTTGGCAACAGCATTACGATTTTGTATGTAAAAAACACAAAGTTGCCTATGCGGATTTGAAGTTGGAACTGCTGCGATTGAAAGCAGATCCTGAGGCATTTGCTGCGTTGATGGAGAAAGTCATTACCCAAATGCAGATGGCAGAGTTGAATGCAAGGAAGGAACGCAAGTGAAATACCCATCCGATTTTGAACGCGTAGTAGGTTTTGATGGGATTCGCGCGTCCATCGCACAGCGTTGTAAATACGCTTCTACCCAGCAGTTGGTGATGGATTGGGAAATGCAGACCAACCATGCGATGGTGATGTTGCAGTTGGATTTGTTGGATCAGATTCATCAACTGAACGAGTTGTTGCCCAGTGTGTTGCAATTTCAAGGGGAGGATATCTCAGGGTATTTGTCGCACTTGGGAATAGAAAATTTTTACCTGGAGGAGGAGGCGCTAGCGGCGATTTTGGCATCTACCCAAACTTATCAGAAGTTGGCGGTGGCAGTGCAGCAGCGGGCCGATATGTGGTCGTTGTTGGCTGCTGAATTACCCAACGACGAACAAACGAAGAAGGTGGTTTCAATCATCGGCAAAGTGCTCGATGAGTTCAATCAGATATCGGTTCGTGCAACTCCCCAATACGCGAAGATTTCGCAGGAAATTAATCGCTTAGAAGGCGAGGCCCGAAACGTGATGCGCGGGATATTTCGCGATTGGAAAAGCCAAGGATTTACAGCGGAAACAGATGTTACGGTGCGTGAAGAGCGATTGGTCATCCCGGTGTTGGCCGAGTTCAAGCGCAGGGTACAAGGTTTTGTCAAGGATATTTCCGCCACGGGAAAGGTACTCTATGTAGAGCCCACCCAAATGTTGGAGATGAATAACCGACTCAAGGAGTTGTTTGCGGAGCGACGGAGAGAGCGGGAGCGAATTTTGCGATCGGTGACCGCCGAATTGGCGCCATTTCAAGCGGATTTGGCCCAGTGGATGGAGCGACTTGTACGGATGGATTTTGCCATGGCGAAATGGGACTGGGGTGTTCGGGAAGGCGCTCAACGTCCGAAAGTTAGTGAGTTGCCCCAAGTCTCGTTGCGAAGGGCGTTTCACCCGGTGCTACGTCGCGAATTAATCGCCCAGAAAAAGGAAGCCATCCCATTGTCGTTGGAGCTGAATGAGCAACGGGTTATGGTGGTGAGCGGTCCGAACGCGGGTGGAAAATCGGTGGTATTAAAAACGGTATTGCTGTTACAATATATGGTTCAATGTGGCCTTTTTGTAACTGCGGATCCCGAGAGTAGGTTCGGTATTTTTGATTATTTGGGGATAGATTGTGGCGATGGACAGGATATTCATCAAGGACTGAGTACGTTTAGCGCCCATTTGCAGCATTTGAAAAATCTGTTGGAGCACGCTTCGGATCGATCCTTGATTGGGATGGATGAGATTGGTGCTGGCACGGATCCGCGATTTGGTGCCCCAATTGCACAAGCGGTTTTGGAGCAGTTGCTTGCCAAAGGTTCTTTTGTGATTGCGACTACGCACTTTTCTCAATTGCGGGAATGGGGAATGGGTTATGCAGAGGTGGTACAAGCGTCGATGGCCTATGATGCACATGCGTTGAAGCCATTGTATCATTTGGTGGTGGGCAAGCCTGGGTCGTCCTTTGCCTTGGAATTGATGCGAAAGACGGGGTTCGATACCCAGTGGATTGAGCGAATCAAGACGTTGGCGGGAAAGCAGATGGGGAAGACGGAAGATTTGATGTTGACCTTGGAGCGACAAAATCAACAATTGTTGCAGCAGGTGACTACCTACGAAGAAAAGTTGCGTCACTTAGAAGAATTAACGGCCTCGTATCAGCAGTTAAAAGATAAGCTGCAATCGAAGCGACAAGAATACCTCACTGCTGCGCGCGAGGAGGCCAAGAAATTGTTGGCAGATACCAATCAGCAAATTGAGAATACGATTCGCGCCATTCGAGAACACGGCGCAGAAAAGGAAGCAACGCACAAGGCGCGACAAAAGCTAGGGGCTTATAAAACGGCCGTTGAAACCGGCGCGATTGTAGGTGGAGGAAAAACTGAAGGGTTGCGGGGTGCGATAGACTTTGATGGGAAGAAAATAAAGCACGGGAAATTGAATTCGGCCGGAAAGTCGGAAAATATTGAGGCCAGTGCCGTGCCTGAAAAGTCTTATTTGGCGGATACAATGCCCATTACTTCGGTGAAGCAGTTGGTTCCGGGGGTGTTGGTGAAGAGTTTGGCTACCGAAGCCCAAGGCGAGGTGTTGGATGTGAAAAAAGACAAAGCATGGGTGGCGTTTGGCGTGGTGAAAATGTGGGTGCCCATTTCTGAACTGCTCTTGAGCAAAAATAAGGTGGGTGGAAAATCCCAGAAGACGGGCGCAACCGGCGGGTATCAGTGGGTTGAGCGACAGTCGAATTACAAAACGAGTTTGGATGTGCGCGGACAGCGCATGGAGGAAGCCACGCAAAAGGTATTGGTTTGGTTGGAGGAAGGGTATTCTTTGGGACATGCGCAGGTTAAAATTGTGCATGGCAGGGGCGATGGAATTTTGCGCAAAGGGTTAAAGACTTTGTTGAAGTCGGTGAATTTTGTGCGAAGCTATCACCATGAAACAGAAGCAGAAGGCGGAGACGGTGCTTTGATTGTGCAATTTTTGTAAAACCTTTTTTGATGTTGGCAAATTCTGCCACAGGTTGGGTTAGTTACGGAGATACCTAGTATTTTTGTAATCTATGGCATTAGTATTAGATGGTAGCTTGGCTGCCGCATCCATTCGATTGCAAATTGCGGAAGAAGTAAAGGCTTATGTGGCCAAAGGACATCGTGCACCGGGTTTGGTAGCGATTTTGGTAGGGGAAGATGGCGCAAGTCAGACCTACGTTGGCGCAAAGAAAACCGCTTGCGATGAGGTGGGTTATGCGGGGGATGTGCGCAGGTTTCCGGCGAGCATTACCGAAGAGGCCTTGTTGGAAGAAATCGAAAAGATCAACCAAGATGAGTCTATTGACGGGTTGATTGTACAATTGCCTTTGCCCAAGCATATTTCAGAAGAAAAAGTAACCCAGGCGATTTTGCCGGGTAAGGATGTAGATGGATTTCACGATATCAACATGGGTAAGTTGGCCAAGGGGGATGAAGCGGGTGTGAAGCCAGCAACGCCTTATGGTATCACATTGCTTATGAAGCATTACGGCATCGAAGCCAACGGCAAGCATGTTGTGGTTGTTGGTAGAAGTAATATTGTTGGAAGGCCCATGAGTATGTTGTTGTCGGCCGCGGCGCCTTATGGCAATGCAACCGTTACGTTGTGCCACAGTCGCACCCAAAATTTGGCCGCATTTACCCGCGAAGCTGATATATTGGTGGTTGCCTTGGGCAAGCCAGGGTTTGTCACTGCAGACATGGTGAAAGACGGCGCTGTTGTGATTGACGTGGGAACTACGCGCGTTGACGATGCGAGTAGAAAGAGTGGATGGAGATTGTCTGGGGATGTGGATTATGAAGCAGTTTTGCCAAAAGTGAGTGCCATTACGCCTGTGCCCAAAGGGGTTGGTCCGATGACCATTACCGGCTTGATGATGAATACATTGGAAGTATACAAAGCAAAATTTGCATGATGAAATATCCTGTGATGGAACATTTTTACACCATCCAGGGAGAAGGTGTTCATGCAGGTAAGCCCGCTTATTTTGTTCGTTTGGCTGGATGTGATGTGGGTTGTGTTTGGTGTGATGTAAAAGAGAGCTGGCCAACCGAAGGATATCCTGAATGCTCCGTTGAAGAGATTTGTGGCTGGATTGCTCAAACACCGGCGCAATTGGTTGTTATTACCGGGGGAGAGCCGGCGATGTATGATTGCAATCCCTTGGTGGATTTGCTCAAAAGTCAGGGCTATCGGGTGCATGTAGAAACTTCGGCAGCGTATCCCTTGCGCGGAGAATATGACTGGATTTGTATCTCTCCCAAAAAATTCAAGCAACCGGTAGAGGCAGAAATGCAGCGGGCGCATGAATTGAAAGTCATTGTTTTTAATGAATCTGATTTTCAGTGGGCTGAACAGTGGGCGAAAACAGTGAATGATGATTGTGCATTGTTGTTGCAAGCGGAGTGGGATAAGCGCGATAAAATGATGCCTAAAATGATTGATTTTGTGAAGGAAAATCCCCGCTGGCGGATTTGTATTCAAACGCATAAAATCATTCAAGTACCTTGATTTTACTCAAAAGGACACTCGCATTTGGAGTGAGTAACTTGTAAATAGACAGGTGGCACAGGGTTTGTGTCGTTGTTATTTTTGTCGAAATGCGTTTGATCTGGAAATGTCTCTTTATGTGTGGTGCCCTGTTGCTGATGGGTACTACCTTATCGCTGACAGATCCACCGAAAAAACCTGTTCGCGACCCCTATGATATGTCGCACTATGTCCCTTTTGGGGATACCACAGAATTTCAGATCGACAGTTTTTTTCGCCGGATGTATCGCTGGGGCATATTCAATGGTACCTATTTATTCCACAAAAATGATAGTTTGTGCTACGGGGCCATGGGTTATGCTACCTTTTCGCAATTGGATTCGCTGAAGCCGGCAGATTTGTTTCAGTTGGCCAGCGTGTCGAAGACCTTTACCGGTACCGCCATGATGTTGCTTGTGCAAGATGGTTACTTGAAATTGAGCGATAGTGTACATTGGTACATCCCTGAACTTTCTAGACGAAACCTTTCATTGCAAAACTTAATCAGTCACAGCAGTGGCTTGCCCGATTATTTTTACTTCAACATGAAGGCTTGGGAAAATCCCAAGGACCACCTCACCAATGAAGATGTGGTGCAATTGCTGAATGCACAGCCGGTGAACCACTTTGCAAAACCCGGTAGGTATGATTACTGTAATAGTAATTATGCTTTGTTGGCACTAATTGTGGAGCGACAAACGGGGATGGATTTTAGGGAGTTTGTGAAATTACGTATCATGAATCCCAGCGGGATGAAATACTCGCATTTGGCCAATTTTGATTCGTTGGGATTGGTGAATTATACGGTGCAGGGGTACGACAAAAAAAGGGTGTTTGCCGATAATATCTTCAATGGCGCGATGGGCGATAAAGGGGTCTATTCCAATGTCTTTGAAATGCTGGCGATGGATCGGATGCTCCGCACTGATTACTTGTTACACCCAGCAACCCAGGCGCAAATGACCACGCCACAGACGGTTGTAAGTGCGGATGCATATTATGCCAATGGTTGGAGGGTGAAATGGATCAACGGTCAGAAATGGGCCTTTCACAACGGTTGGTGGAAAGGGTTTCGGACCTATTATTGGCGATGTTTGGATGAGGATAAGTGCTTTGTTGTGTTGACCAACAATGTACAAGGTCCTTTTTTGAGAACCATCGATATGGTGGGGCTATTAAAGTGATAGATTACCCCTCTGTTTTGGGGTTTTGAAACACGGCGGATTCTATGTAATTTGCTTTCTTACAATCAATAAAATAGTTGAATGATTAAAAGGTACCTCGTTAGTTTATGTGGGATGCTGTTGCTGGGTGATATTTGCGCGCAAACACCAGCAGCCTCTGCTGCTCAACGCCCCGCGCTTCGCGCGGTGCCGATGGGTATGCCACTTGTGGATACCACCGTGGCCTGGGTGCAAATGATGCAATCTCCCAAGCCCAACTATTACGCAGTGAAACGTGCCTTTGAAGCGCATTTCAATGGCGTTGTGCCATCAAAAGGACAGGGTTACAAGATTTTCAAACGCTGGGAAGCCCGTGTAATTGATCACCTCGATGTACAAGGGAATGTGGTGTGGCCTGATGGCGTACTATCAGAAATATCAGCGAGCGCAGGTTCGGCAGCTAGCGGATCTTCCGCTGGCACTGGTTCTAGCAGCGGCGGTCCAAACGCAGGAAGTAAAATGGGCGGATTGAATGCGGGGAATCCCGTGCCGCCAGCCACGTGGTGTGCAACCTCAGGAAGGTGGACATCCGTTGGACCGAACAAACATCCCTATAACCAAACCGCACAGCCCACAGGTACTGGCAGAATGAATGGAATTGCTTTTCATCCTACCGATACCAATACATTTTTTGCCCTGGCTCCCCAAGGTGGAGTTTGGAAAACCAAAGATTATGGGAAATCTTGGGTGCAACTCTGGGGTGCTGGGACGGGCTTGAGCGTGGGGTCTACCGCGCCATCCAATCCCTCACTTACCCTGGGTGTGAGCAGCATGGTGTTGTCGCACAAAAATCCAGATACTTTGTATATCGGCACCGGAGACCGTGATGCGGGTGATGCCCCAGGTTATGGTGTGTTGATGTCCTCCAACGGGGGCACCTCCTTCGTGGTAAGAAATTCCGGTATGGGCAATCTTACCGTTGGAAAACTCATCATGCACCCCAAAAATACGGGCATCTTGATGGCGGCAACCAATGGTGGGGTATATCGGACCACCAATTCGGGAAGTACTTGGACGCGCGTTTCCGTGTCTGCGAATTTTGTTGATGTGGTGTATCACCCCGGCAACCCAAACTACGTATACGCTACCGCCAATGGTTTGTTTTATCGCAGTACCGATGGTGGACTAACCTTCGCACAAATCACCAATGGTGTCCCTGCGTCAGGGATGCAAAGAGGTCAGATCGCCGTGACGCAAGCCGATCCTGGTCGGGTGTATTTTTTAATCGCATCGGGTTCCAGGTTTCAAGGGTTTTATATGTCTTCCGATAGCGGTACAACCTTCACCAACCGCAATACAACGCCGGCCAATATTTTGGGATACAGTGAACTCGGTAACGATGGCTCTGGTCAAGGATGGTACGATTTAGATTTGGCGGCAGACCCTAAAAACGCGCAAGTGGTTTATGCATTTGGAATCAATGTTTGGAAATCTACCGATGGCGGTGCAACCTTCAAAGTGAGCGGTCACTGGGTGGGTAGTGGCGGTGCGGATGATATTCATGCCGATCAGCACATTGGAGAATTTAACATTACGGGTAAGACCTTGTTCGCTGGAAATGATGGGGGCGTGTATTTTACCGGTGATGGCGGAAAAGTATGGAACAACATCACCCGAGGTATCAACAACTCCCAGATATATCGATTGGCGGTAGCGCAAACCACCGATGATTTGGGTGCACACGGGTACCAAGACAATGGTTCTATGCAACACGATGATGGGGAAGTGTTTACCTATTTCGGGGGCGATGGCATGGATTGCGCCGTGGATCCCACCGATGAGCGATATGTGTACGGGTCTTACGTGTATGGATATATTTATCGCGCCATTGACAAAAATGATATCATTACACTTGCAGCCAATGGTACCAACGGGATCACCGAAGGCGGAGGATGGCTTACACCTTTCGTGCTGCAAGAGGGGAACCCCAATCGCATGTTCGCTGGTTACAATAATGTATGGCGATGCGATAGTGTGAAGTCGGCCGGTGTTATCAAATGGACGAAAATTTCAACGGGTTGGACGGGGTCTATCCGACAGATAAAAAGCAGTAAGTCGAACCCCAAACACTTGTATGTGATTCGTGGCGATGGCAAGTTGATGTTTACGAGAAATGCTGAAGTTGCAGCGCCTGTTTGGGTGGATGTAACGCCGCCAACGGCATTGTTTGCAGTGCGAATCATGGAGCCGGATCCTTTGGATAGTGCTAAATTGTATGGTGCCAGTGCGGGTGACTTGTATGTGAGTAGTAACAACGGCACTACCTGGAATACAACGGTCTTGGCATCGCTCAGTAAAACGGCTTACCCCGGCTTTAACTGGGGTGTGATCAACGTTTTAAAGGCAGATCATTCTGTGTCGCCAGCGGGGTTGTATGTGGGTACAGATCGGGCGGTATATTACATGAATCAGGTAGCGGGAACTACCTACGGGTTGAATGAATTTGCCAATCAGCTCCCACTATGGATGGATGTGTCTGATTTGGATATTTATCATTCCCCTTTGGGCAGGGATTACAGCTATATTTATGCGAGCACGTATGGTCGGGGCGTTTGGAAGAGTCCGCTGTTCGACGATGGTTCAGGGACTTATCGCGCGAAGATGTTTGCGTATGATTCCATTTTTACAGTGGGTGGGGTGATGCGCTTGCAAGAGAAAATTCCCGCATCGGTATATGGGATTCGGGCGGTTACTTGGTCTATAAAACCCTCGACATTTACCTGGGTTTCAGGCGATTCAAATAGTTTGCAGCCCGAAGTGAAATTTAACCAACCGGGCATCTATGCGATTAGCCTTGCTGCCAAGAGCTGTACCTCCAATGCGGTTGAAACAAAAAGTTTGTGGGTTCGTGTATTCCCGGCGCCGGCATCGGCCGTATGTTTTGGTAAAACCAAGTTTCAGACTTCCAATTTCGGGATTGGGGTATTTGATGTGAAGCTGACCGATAATCATTTTGAGTCGGGCACCTATTTCGATGATGGGGAACAGTTGGATCTATCGGCCCAAAAAGTATTCCGAGTAAAACCCAATACCGATTATACGGTACAGGTGAAGGTTGGGCTTTACAACAATGAAAATGTGCGGGTGTTTACGGATTTTAACAATGATGGAAAGTTTCAGTTGTACCGGGGTGAGGTAAGTGCGCAAACTGTAGGAAAACCCAGCGAATACGCACAAGTGAAGATAAAAACGCCCTTGAAAATGCAACCGAATCAGTCGGTTAGAATGCGGGTGATAAGTGATTATAACAATGTGGATACCACGGGATGTGGTACTTGTAATTATGGTCAGGCCGAAGATTTTTCGATTGTGTACGAAAAGACAACCGTGGCCTTTGGGGTGGATCGCAAGAAGATTTGTGCGGGAGAGTCTGTGGTTTTTCAGGATTCATCGCAGGGTTTGATTGGGCTATATGAATGGGATTTTGGTGTTGGCGCAATCCCTGCCAAAGCGGTGGGTACGGGTCCTTGGACGGTGAAATACACCACGGGAGGTTTTAAAAATGTCAAGTTGAGATTGAATGGTGGCGAGGATAGTTTGGTGAAAAATTCACTGCTCGAGGTGATGAAAAATCCCATCGCGGCAACCCGAATAAAAATGGGCAGCAACCCCCAGTGCGAAGGACAAGAATTTGCTTTGGTGGCGAGTGATAACCAAAAGTTAAACATTGCCTATAAATGGTACAAAGCGGGAAATCCGAACGTTCAGTGGGCCACCGACAGCGTATTGTATTTCGGTGCGTTGATGCTCAAGGATACGGGTGATTATTTTGCTGTTCTTGAAAATAGAGGCTGTTTTGATAGCAGTGCTATGGTAAAGGTTGATGTTTGGGCTAAGCCAACCGCAAAAATTGCACACGATCCAAGCTATGTGCCCTGTCAAAGAGGAAATGCATTTGAGTTTATAGATGCGTCGAGTATTGATGAAGGGAAAATGGTTAAACGGAATTGGAATGCTACATCGCCCAATAAATCAGGAACAGCGGCCAAATTTATACAGACGTTCGCTGCTGCAGGGAAATACAAGGTTGGTCTGGAAGTGGAAAGTGATTTCGGATGTATTGATACGGCGGAAGTTCAAGTTGAAGTAAAGGGACATCCGTTGGCGAAATTTGATTTTCAAAAGTCCGAACAATGCGATTTGAATAATTCCTTCCAAGTGCTGAATGCAAGTATTAATCCTGCGTCTTCCGGTGGTGGAAGTTTGACCTATTATTATATCTGGGGTGATGGGAATGCAGGGGCTGATGTTGCGAACGCGAAACATGGATACAGCAAGCATGGGAAATATGATGTTCAATTGATTGTGAAAAATGGAAGCAATTGTTTGGATACAACGAAACAAACAGCAACGGTTTATTTAACCCCGGATGCGAATTTTACTGTTTCCAAGACGGAGGTTTGTGCTGGTGAAAGTCTGACCATTGATGATTTGTATTTGTCGCATACAGACGCTAACGACAAAGTAATTGCGAGCATGGATTTTGGCGATACAAGAAAATTAATCCGTCAATTTGGTCTAAAAAATGGACTTCGCGATACCGTGCTGAATTACGCTACTTTTGGTAATTACAGTATCAAACAAGTTTTGAAAACCAGCAAATTGGGTTGTGCTGATTCTGCGCAAATTTCAGTGGTTGTAAATTCATTTCCTGTTGTAGATGTGGCCGCATCGCCATTGACTGTTTGTGCGAATATGCAATATGTGGATTTTGCAAACAATACCATCAATCCAGACGGGAAGCCGATTACCCATAGTTGGCTGATGGGAGATAAAATGGGTGCGTTTGCCACAGCTTCGCCCCGCTATTCTTATGGCGGTTATGGGAAATATACGGCGAGATATATTGCCAGCAGTAGAGGTTGCGCGGATACGGGTTATACCCAAGAAGTGATTGTATTGCCCCGTGTTTCCGCGTCGTTTGGGACTTTGAATTTTGAAAAAAACAATCGACTTGGTACGGAGTTTATTGCCATCGACAGATTAAATGTACCAATGGACAGGCAGTTTGATTGGACTTTTGAGAAAGAGGGGTTGCCCACGGAGCGGTCAACGGGTGTTAGGGTGGAAAAGTACTTCCAGTACAATGGTGAATATAAGGTGAAGTTGGTGGCTCAGAATTCGATTGGGTGTATTGATTCTATGGAGAATACAATCGATGTGAACAGTTCAATTTTTAATACCCAGCCAAACAGTTTGAACGCGTATGTTTTCCCGAATCCAACTACCAATAGGACCACATATAAGTTTAGTGCGAAGAAGGGGGATGTTGTAACGGTGAAGATGTTTACTATTTTGGGTCAGCAGGGACTATACGAAAGGACTTGGAATATTGAGGACGACGGTGTGTATTTCGATGAAATAGCGATGAAGCGTTGGAATCTATCTTCGGGGTTGTATCCTTTGGTGATAGAACGTGGTGATCAGCGCTTGGAGGTAATGATGATTTTGATTGAGTAGTCGTTAAAGCGCGCAATGTAGGAACCGGAACTCAGCAATAGGGGGATTTCAATGGTCGCGGCATTGGGTTCTATTTGATTGCTGCTGGGTTCTGGTTGGGTTTTGATGGGTTGTTGATAAACACATTGGCCGCGCAGGTTGAAGATTTCTATGGTTCCGGGTTTGTTTGCGCGGACCATGAGGGTTTCAGATTCTTGCTGAAACCAAAAAGGTGCGGTGAGACGGGTGATTTGCGTATTGAGATTGGGTAGTTGGTTGATAACGCCCACGGCATCTAGGTCAAATCCACTACTTGGAAATGGGGTGGGCCAGGGGTCATTGATCATTCGTCCTTCACTGTCTTTGCTACCTATTGTTGAGTCGATACTGCCAATGACATCGATGATTCTTACGTAGCGTATTTCATTGATGCGAATATTGCTCATCATGGCAAGTTCTTCAAGGTCAAACGGGGTGCCGTAGGGGTGGCGGTATTTGCCTGCAAGGTTATTGATTTTTGTGGGTTGTGTGAAGCCAAATCCAGGTGTTTGGGTATTGGTTTGTGTAAGACTTTTTGCAGGGAAACGGGCCCATGACAGGCTGTCGGTACTAACTTCCACGAAGGCCAGTTCTAGGAAGGTGTCGAGGAAGGTATTTTCAAATACGGCGAAGTCGAATCCGGTTCCGTTGGTGATGGGCGGGTCGAAGGTGAGGGTGGCGATGCCGCCGTCACCGAGAGATACTACACCATTGCTGGCGGCGGGGCCTTCGGCCCCTGCCGCCGTACCCACGTTGGCAAATCCGGAATCGGGGAGGTTGATCTGACGTAATCCCCGTTGAATACTACAACGCTTTGCCCAATTGGTGAAGCAGGAACTGTCGGCCCGAAGGGCCGTAGATCCCGGCTGCCCTGCAGCCGGCGCAAACTGGGCGAGGCAGAGCCGAGCCATCAATGAGATGACCAACAAAACAAATTGTTGTGGTTTCATCGTGCACTCCATTTGTTTAAACAATCAGCCCTATGTGTTAAAAATTATCAAGCGCTCAATTTGGCTTCTATGCCCAAAATGATTTCGTCACAAGCTGCATGGTTTTTGGCCAACAATGCCTTGGCTTCAGCCACAATGTTGTCTGCCCATGATTTGTCCGACAATCCCTGCGCGTTTATCAAAACATTCAACCAAGCACCGCGTACCGCTGTTTTGATGCACAAAGCGCCCACGCCCACATCAGACAGTGAGTTGGGGTTACCGTGTTCGGCCATTTGTTTCAACAATGGCAAGCAATCAAAGGCCGTTTGCATCGTGCGGAATGGTACCTCAGTTGCATATTTTGATGCGTCTTGAATGGCTTGCTTTCGTTCCGCAACCTGCTCTGGGGTGTCTTTGGGAAGGCCGAAGGCCGACATGATAGCATCAAATGCGCGGGTATCCTCGTCCACCAATGCAACCAATTTGTCTTTGAGTTGCTGTCCTTCCGCCGCCCAAGGTGAAAATTCTTCCAAGCGATCTTCCCAACCCTTTTTGATGGCGCTCAAGTTGGCCACCATGGTGCCCAACGCAGCGCCCATCGCACCCGTTAACGCAGATATACTCCCGCCGCCAGGTGCTGCACTGTCGCTGGCGGTTTCGTTCACGAAATCACGCACCGACATGCTAACCAAACGCGATTGTTTCTCGTCGCGCAGCAAATATTCAATGATTTTTTTCTTGGGGTCGAACGGACCTAGTTCGTTCAAGCCCATACTCCGGATGGCGCAGTCTACCAAATCCGACTCGCTAACACCCACACTCATGCCTTGTTTCTGCAGGAAAAATTTACCAGCATCTAACAAAGGTTGTAAAGGAATTAAGCCGACCAACTCTGAGCCAGTAACCCTCACTCCGCGATCATCTGCCGCTTTGCGTGTTTCCTCAAAAGCAATGTGCAATGGCGTAATTTTGTAATTGGTGAGGTTCATGGATATTTGGGCCATGTTATATTCCTCAATGTACCAACCAATGGCTTTTACGGCCTTGAGTTTGCCCGGTATGCGAATGGGTTCACCATGCTCATCGTTCATGATTTTACCCGAATAGGGATTTCCTTCACGCTTGACCCGACCGGCTTCGCGAACATCAAATGCAATTCTATTGGCAATGCGGGTGCTCTTTGTATTTAGGTTTACGTTGTAAGCAATCAAGAAGTCGCGAGCCCCAATCACCGTTGCCCCAGCCGTGGCATTCATCTCTGCTTTTCCAAAATCTGGAGCCCATTCCGGCAACTTGATCTTTTCGAAAAATCCTTCGTACTCGCCTGCGCGGATGACGCTCAAATTGTTGCGGTCAATGTTGGGCTGAGCGGCCTCATATAAATAAGTAGGAATGGCCAATTCTTCGGCCACGCGTTTTGCCAATTTCTGGGCATACATGGCGGTTTCCTCCATGGTGATACCTGAGATGGGGATGAGTGGACATACATCGGTAGCGCCCATGCGGGGATGTTCGCCACTGTGATTGCGCATATCAATCAATTCTGCCGCTTTGGCAATGCCTCTAAATGCGGCTTCAATGACATCCTCCGGCGATCCAACAAAGGTTACCACCGTGCGGTTGGTGGCTTTTCCCGGGTCGACATCCAGTAAGCGAATGCCATCCACAGATTCAATGGCATCGGTTATCGTCTTGATGGTTTGTAAGTTCCGTCCTTCGCTAAAGTTGGGTACGCATTCAATGATTGGTTGCATGCCACAAATTTATTGGTTAAGCCGCTAAGTTTTGTCTTTATTTCTTTGCGATTTCCGCCAATGTAGCGTGGCCTTTTGTGAATAATACAATGAAATTAGTACCTGAAAGCAGTCAAAAAGACGTATTTTTGCCGTCCTTTTATGACGCTCATCAAATCGATCTCTGGAATTCGTGGAACGCTGGGTGGGAATGTCGGTGAAAACCTGACGCCCATTGATGTTGTCAAATACGCTGCTGCCTATGGTGCCTGGGTCTTATCCACCCAAAAAGGCAAGAAAGTGGTTGTGGGTAGAGATGCCCGAATCAGCGGTCCCATGGTGCATGAACTGGTTGTGAACACCCTCATCGCACTCGGTATTGATGTTGTGGATGCTGGATTAAGCACCACACCCACCGTTGAGATGGCTGTAGTGGAAGAATCTGCCGCCGGAGGAATCATTCTTACGGCTAGCCATAATCCTAAGCAATGGAATGCCTTGAAGTTGTTGAACGACAAAGGCGAATTCATTTCCGCATCAGATGGCGCTATGGTGTTGGAGTTGGCGGAGAGCAATAACATTGCTTTTGCCAGTGTGGATCAGCTGGGTACTGTGGCCAAAAAAGATTTTTTGCCCATGCATATCCAAAAGATTTTGGACTTGCCCTTGGTGAAGCGCGATGTGATTGCAGCGCAGAAGTTTAAAATAGCGGTGGATGCCGTAAACAGTGTAGGTGGCATCGCCGTTCCTGCATTGTTGAAAGCGTTGGGTGTTGAGGAAATAGAAGAAATCAATTGTGAACCAACCGGTCATTTCGCCCATAATCCAGAGCCATTGCCAGAGCATTTGGGACAAATTGCCTCAGCGGTTAAGTCGGCCAAATGCGATTTGGGAATCGTAGTAGATCCAGACGTTGATCGCCTTGCCTTGATTTGCGATGATGCCGAGATGTTTGGCGAAGAGTATACCTTGGTTGCCGTGGCTGATTATTATTTGAAGCATACACCCGGACCTACAGTGAGCAATTTGTCGAGCACACGTGCTTTGAGAGATATCACCGAGAAGGCAGGACAGACCTACGAAGCGAGTGCTGTTGGTGAAGTGAACGTGGTAGAAAAAATGAAGGAAATTGGTGCGGTCATTGGTGGCGAAGGCAACGGGGGTATCATCGTTCCTGAGTTGCACTACGGTCGCGACGCTCTCGCTGGTATCGCCCTGTTTTTGAGCCACTTGGCAGAAACTGGATTGAGTGCATCCGCTTTGAGAGGAACCTATCCCAACTATCGGATGTCGAAAAACAAGGCCGAACTACAAGCCGGTACCGATGTTGACGGGATCTTGGAAAAAATCCAAAAGAAGTACAAGAAGCAACCCATCAATACCATTGATGGTGTGAAGATTGAGTTTGATAACGATTGGGTGCATTTGCGTAAAAGCAACACAGAACCCATCATCAGAATTTATGCTGAGAGTGACAGCATCAACACCGCCGAAAACCTCACCCGCAAAATTTTGCAGGATATTGGCGACCTACTAAATTAACAAGAAGCGCTATGGCAATGCAATGTGGTATCGTGGGACTGCCCAATGTTGGTAAATCCACCCTGTTTAATGCAGTTTCAAGCGCCAAAGCGCAGTCTGCGAATTTTCCTTTTTGTACGATCGAGCCCAACGTAGGGACGATCACTGTGCCAGATATCCGCATGAACAAGTTGGCGGCTTTGGTAAATCCGTTGAATTTGGTGCCTACAACCATCGAGATTGTAGACATTGCGGGTTTGGTAAAGGGTGCAAGTAAAGGGGATGGTTTGGGTAACCAGTTTTTGGGAAATATCAGAAATACCAATGCCATTCTTCATGTGCTACGCTGTTTCGATGATGACAATATTATCCATGTCGATGGATCGGTGAATCCTGTGCGTGATAAAGAAATTATTGACACGGAGCTGCAGTTTAAAGACCTTGAATCGTTGGAAAAAACCATCGCAAAGATTCAAAAACAGGCGAAGGCAGGCGATAAGGATGCGGCAAAATTGCTCGAAGTGAGCGAGGCCTATCAAGCCCACTTGTTGACAGGCAAAAATGCCAGAACCCTTGAAATGGAGCCCGAGAAGAAGGCCTTGATCAAGGATTTGAATTTGCTCACCGATAAGCCCGTGTTGTATGTGTGCAACGTGGATCCGGATAGTGTAAATACTGGGAATGCCTACGTAGAAGCGGTAAAATCTGCCATTGCAGGTGAAAATGCAGGTATCATTTTGATTTCGGCAGCCATCGAAGCGGAAATTGCTGATTTGGAAAGTTTTGAAGACCGACAAATGTTCCTCCAAGAAATGGGTTTGGAACAAAGTGGCGTGGAGAAACTCATCCATGCGGCATACAAACTATTGAATTACATCACCTATTTCACGGTGGGGGTGAAGGAAGTACGCGCTTGGACAATTACTGAAGGGACGAAAGCCCCAGGAGCTGCCGGCGAAATTCACTCAGATTTTGAAAAAGGATTCATTCGCGCGGAAGTCATTGCCTACGAAGATTATATCCACTACGGTACCGAAGCGGCTTGTAGGGAAGTGGGTAAGTTGCGCGTGGAAGGCAAAGAATACGTGGTGAAGGATGGTGACTGTATGCACTTCCGATTCAACGTATAACGCTGCTATTTTTAAGCCTCAGGTACGTAAGGTTTATCGTCGCTCAAGTACAATGGGGTTTCCCCGTACTTTACCTTGTACAATTTCTTGATATACGCCCAGCAATGGGTTTGGAAATCGCCTACACGATCTCTGATTTTTTGTGATCCCACGGGTTTGCCACCCCTCTGTAGTTCTGTGAAGGATCTGCGAACGGGTTCAACAATTTGCTCACTGAGGTAGTCAGCAAAATAATTGCCTGCTTTGGTACAGCGATCTTGCAGGCGTAAAACCAATGCCCCTTGTGCCTCTTCGATTTCTTCCGCTGTTGGCATCCGCGCTAAATCTTCAAATTGGATTTCGTGTTCTTTGAAAATCTGGGCGATGGAGCGTTGGAACTTTTGAGCCGTGGCTTCGAGTTCCTGAAATTTCAATCTCAATGGCGATAGTTCAGCATATTTGGCGGAGATCTTACTGCTCTTTTCCTTAGAAATGGCCAGCATCATGCCATTGAACTCGTAGCTAATAGCGCGAACACTGTACACTTCCAATAATTGTTGCTTGTGAAACAGTTGTCTCTTCTCTTCCAGGATTTCCCAAAGGTCTCGGGTTTTGGCTTGGTTCTCGTGGAAATGCAAAATGCGTGCATCGCTGAGGATGTTTTGAGCACGGATCGCTGTCAGAAGTACCAAAGAATCCAACTGGGTACATCTACTCAACGCTACATAAACTTGTCCGGGAGCAAAACTCTTCCCCGCATCAATCATGGCTTTTTCAAATGTGAGGCCCTGACTTTTATGTACGGTGATAGCCCACGCCAATCTCAAGGGAAATTGCTCGAAGCTGCCAACTTCCTCTTGTTCCACCGTTTCTTCTGCAGGATTGAATTTATAACGCAGGTTTTTCCAAGTTTCTCGTTCTATTTCGATTGGCGCTTTTCCGTCGTTGCAATCAATAAAAAGGGTGTCGCCTGCGATGCGCATGACTGTCCCAATTTTGCCATTGTAATAGCGCTTTTCATAGGAGGTGTCGTTCTTGACAAACATGACCTGCGCGCCTTCTTTTAAGCGCAGAATGCCTTCTGTGGGGAAACTGCCCTCCGAGAATTCCCCTGAAACCTTGGCGACATATTGTTTTTCAGCCGCTTCAATTTTTGCCAATTCCTTTTCATTGATAGCGTCTGCTTGTTTGTTGTGGGTAGTTAGGGTGATCCAACCAGGTTCGTTGGGCTGAAAATCGGGCTGAATCCGTTCTGAAAGGTTTTCATAATCCCAACTTTCCATTTGGTTGCTGCGGATTTGGTTCAGCAAATTGATGAACCCCCGATCGCTTTGTCGATAGATGGTTTTCAGTTCAATGGTGAGCAATTCCAAGGCCGGAAAGCACTTGGCCGAAAAGAAAAATTCGGTTGCATAGTGCTGGAAAATCAGGCCTCGCTCTATTTCTGTTACTACCGGCGGCAACTGCATTAAGTCACCGATCAAGAGCAACTGCACGCCCCCAAAGGGTTTCGAACTACTGCGAGCAAAGCGCAGGGCATGGTCGATGGCATCAAATAAATCGGCCCGAACCATGGAAATTTCATCAATCACAAGTAGTTCCAATGATTGGAAAATATCGCGCTTCACTTTGTTGTAGTGAAAATGTTCGCGAATCATCACGGCATTGTTGGCCACGTTGGGATCCACTGATTCGTTTGTAGGCACAAATGCCCGGGTGGGCAGACCAAACATGCTGTGAATGGTGCTACCTCCAGCATTGATGGCAGCAACGCCGGTTGGGGCTACTACTACCGTCTTTTTTGTTGTATTTAACAACAGGTTTTTCAGGAATGTGGTTTTTCCTGTTCCCGCTTTTCCCGTAAGAAAGATCGGTTGGTTGGTGTCGTTCACAAAGGCGTAGGCCAGTGCCGACTCTTGATTTTCTTGGGGTTGGGATGGTAGTGTCATCAATAAGCGATTAAGCGATCAAGGGTATCTTTGAGTCTATCCCAAGGTAAAAAGTGGTCTTCCAATGTTTTTGCAAGAGGTACTGGGGTGTCGAGACTGCCCAATCGTTGTACTGGGGCATCGAGGTGTTCAAAGCCATGTTCAGAGATCCATGCGGCGATGTCTGAGGCGATGCTCCCAGTGAGAGTGTCTTCGGTCAGAACCAAAACCTTTCCGGTGGCCTTGACTTGCTCGAGAACAGTTTCTTTGTCCCATGGCAACAGCGTCCTCAAGTCCACGACACGACCTTTGAATTGATTCGCTTGTATACATTCCAAGGCCTTGTGCACGCCCCAACCATAGGTGATGATGCAAATGTCATCCCCGTGATGATGTACAACGGCCTTGCCTTCTTCAATGAGGTAGGGCGATTCGGGCACGGCGCCGCTGATGCTGCGATAAAGCAGTTTGTGTTCGAAAAACAACACGGGGTTTGGGTCTTCCAATGCCCTTAGCAACAACCCTTTGGCATCGTAGGGGTTGCTGGGATAATATATTTTTAAACCGGGGGTATGGTAAAACCACGCCTCGGTGCTTTGACTGTGGAAAGGACCTGCTTGCACACCGGCCCCCGTTGGCATTCTAACAACCACATCCGCAATTTGTCCCCACCGATAATGACTCTTGGCCAAGTTGTTCACAATTTGGTTGAATCCGCAGGTGACAAAGTCTGAGAATTGCATTTCCACGACGGCTTTTTGCTTGGCAATACTCAAGCCATATCCTGCGCCCAAAATGGAGCTTTCGGTAATAGGGGTGTTGCGAACACGGCCTTTGCCAAATTTCTCAACAAAACCTTCAGTGATTTTGAATACGCCACCATACTCCGCTACATCCTGCCCCATAATCACCAATGAGTCATGTTTTTCCATACCTTGCTCAAGGCCTTCTTTGATGGCATCTACCAACCGCAATTCGCGCTCTCCTTTTTCTATTTGATCGTCCCACGGCAAATCAACGTTGTTGGGCGCGGGGGCATAGATGTCGTTGAGTTCTTCTTGGAGGTTGGGCGAAACTTCGTCTTCTGCGAAGGTGGCTTCTAGACCGGCCTCAATTTCTTCTAGAAATTCTTGGCGATAGGTCTCGATGATGTCTTGATTGAGTACGCCTTCTTGGATGAGGTAGTTTTCGTAATTGCTTAGGGGATCTTTTTTACCCCATTCTTCAAACAGGTGAGGTGGCACATATTTTACGCCGGATGCCTCTTCGTGGCCCCGCATTCTAAAGGTGATGGCTTCAAGGATGATGGGACGAGGGTTGTTTCTCAATTCTTCTGCCCAATGGGTTGCCGCATGAAAAACCTCTAAAATATTGTTCCCATCTATTTGTATGGCCTCCATGCCATAACCAATGCCTTTGTCGATAAATTGCTTGCAGCGAAATTGCTCATTGGATGGCGTACTGAGTCCATAACCGTTGTTTTCGATTAGGAAGATTACGGGTAACTGCCAAACTGCGGCCACGTTGAGGGCTTCATGGAAGTCGCCTTCTGAGGTGCCTCCGTCGCCCGAAAATGCGACCGATATTTTTTTGCGTTCATTGAGTTTGTGCGACAGTGAAATGCCGTTGGCCACGCCCAGCATCGCACCGAGGTGAGAAATCATACCCACGATGGCGTATTCGTTGGTGCCAAAATGAAAGCTTCGCTCACGACCTTTGCTGAATCCCGATTTTTTGCCTTGCCATTGGGCGAATAACTTGCCAAAGGGGATGCCTCGGGATGTAAATACCCCCAAGTTTCGATGCAATGGCATGATGTATTCATCTTGATCCAAGGCCATGGTGACGCCCACCGAAATGGCTTCTTGACCGATCCCGCTAAACCATTTGCCTACTTTTCCCTGTCGTAGCAGAACCAGCATTTTTTCCTCGATCATGCGCGGTTTCAATATGCCGCGGTACAATTGCAGTAACTCTGTGTCGCTGAGATCCTTACGGTTGAATTTCACAATGGCTGGATTTTAAGGGCTAGATTTTCAAATTTACGATGCAAAAGTGGCCTAAAATGCGGTCGCTGGAGGAATTATCCGGATAATTCTCACATTTTTACATTTTTCTTTGCAACCATTTCTCTTTTGTGCGTCATAATACCGAAGCTACTTGCTAAACAACGATGATATCATAGCCGGATGTGTCAACAAAGACCGAATCGCCCAGAAAGCTCTTTACGAGAAATATGGTGCCAAGATGTTCGGTTTTTGTATGAGATACTCAAACAGCCGCGCGGATGCTCAAGACTTGTTGCAAGATGGTTTCATCAAGGTCTTTGACAGCATAGCTTCCCTAAAAGATCCTTCACAGTTGGAAGGGTGGATGAGTCGGGTGTTTATCAACCTCGCACTTTCAAAATTTCGGAAATCATCACGTGGCCCCATTCATGTAGAGGTGGTTGATGTGGTGGATGAATCAGACAACGCCCTTGAGGTTCAGTCAGATTCCATGGAAATTGAAGATGTGTTGCGGTGTTTGATGTTGCTCCCAGAGAATTATCGCATGGTGTTAAACCTATATGCCATCGATAAATTATCGCACAAAGAGATTGCAGAATCGCTTGGTACCACCATCTCCAACAGTAAAAGTTTGCTGCATAGGGCGCGTGTGTTGTTAAAAGAATTGGTTGAACAACAAAGAAACAAGGACACTGGAAAACAGTAGAAGACATATCGACAATTGGTTAAACCAGCAATTCGAGGATTTTACCCCGAATCCCGACGCTGGTTTATGGCAGTCGATAGACGCTGCCCTTGACCGCAAAGAACGCCGGAGCAAATTCATATGGTATTGGTTGGCTGCCGGCGTTCTATTGTTAGTGACAGGTGTTACTGCGATTCAGTGGAATCTTCATAAGCATCAGCAAACGGGTGCAACCAACGTAGCAAAGAATAACGAACGTTCGTTGGCGCCAACAAAATCGCACAGTAATCCATCTCCACTTGAGGAGGTTACAAATAAATCTGCCTCTTCACCGGTAGCTGTCATTCCGCATAAATCGAATTCAAACCCTTCGAAAACTCCTAACATCAATGCCGATATAGATGCGTTGCCACAAGAACTTGTTTCACCCGCATTCGCAACAGATTTATTGGCCCAAGACTTTATCGATCAGTGGAAGGATGATGCCAACGCATCGACTTCACTGTCTACGATGCCAGAGCAGTTGGCTTGGAGCCGTTTGCCGAGGAAATCTTTGATGCCAGGACGGTGGGCAATAGAAATTGGGGCGGATGCCAATCAAACGGGTTTGATGTATCGCGCCAAATCTGATTACGCCAATTACATTCATAAAAATTATTTTGATCGAATGAAGTCGGGTGAGTTTGCCTTGAGCGCTTCCCGGATTCAAGGGGCGTTGTTGTATCAGTTAACCAAAAATCATTCAGTAAAAATTGGGTTGGCTTACGCTGAAAATCGTACACAACAAAAATTCGATTTCAGGGATAGCATGCCGGCAACAGTGATTCAAGGACAGTCGGCCGATGCTTTGGGTTATTATCCCATCTTTGGTTATTTGGGCCTGGGTCCGCAAGTGAAATTCGAGTCTCAATCTACCTATTCAGTCCTTTCTATTCCGATGGGTTATACCGGCCATTTTGCTTGGCGCAACAACTTGTATTTGACACCAGAGGTGTTGATTTCGGCCAATCGCTTGGGTGTATCGGCAGGTGCTCAAACCCTCGATTACCAAACGTTGTTGCAAAAATCACAAGTGCAAGATCAATTCAGAACTTGGGTGATGGGAGCGCGCATCGCCATGGGTGTAGAAAAGCGATTGAATTATGCTCAAGCGATCGGTTTGCGTGTGAATGCGCAGTCCATGATCAGTCCAATGTATGTCCCTAACGCCGCCCTCGAATCTCGGGGATGGTCGGTGGGTTTGTCGGCCCATTATTCATGGAGGATTCAATAAGTGAAGAAAAAGTGTTACATATGGTATAAATTGCACAAGATGAGTCTGCGTTTTGTAGTGACGATGGTCTCTGTCTTGTGCATTTCTGCGCAAGCACAGGTGCTTCAGCCGTTGGGGTCGGGTTTGCCCGCCAAGGTTGTTGCATCTTTTGCTGCCGGGAACGAGTATCTCGCTTTGTTTGAGGAAACCAGTACCGCTGAGGTGAATGATTTTACCATGGCTCGATGGAATGGGGTGAATTGGAGTTATTACACAGGGTTAACCACGCCTGCACCGGTAAAAACGGTCAAGGGCACATATAATTTTCATTCTATTGCACTGTATCGTGATACGATGTATGCCGCCGCTTATATGGTGAATGCAGAGCGCGATGCCGATGTGCCGGTTAGTCACTTGTACAAATGGAATGGGTTGAAATGGGTGCCAGAGGTAGGGGTTGTGGATACGCGAAACAACGGAATCATCGCGATGACCGTGTTTGATAATAAGCTGATTGTTGCTGGATTGTTCGATAATACAGTAAACGGAAGTCCGGTGCAGAACATCGCCGCCTACAATGGTAGCAGTTGGTCGTACTTGGGCAACAGCGGCACATCGCAAGGCACAGATGGTGTAATTCGGTCTTTGGCGGTGGTGGGCAATCGCCTTTATATTGGGGGTGACTTCGAAACGTTTGCCGGTAGCACTACGGGAAACATTGCCTATTATACTGCGGCCAATGGTGGCTGGGGTGGGGTAGGTTCGCCGTTTGCGGGAGAAATTTTGGAGTTGGGGGTGTTTGACGGGAAGATTGCGGCGTTGGGCAAAGATGCCTCTGGAATCAAGAAAATAGCGGTATTCCAAGGTACTTGGGGCGCAAGCATTGGTTTTGACTCGTTCAGTATCAGCGAACCCAAAACGTTGATGGGCTCAGGTACTGATTTGCTGATCGGTGGCACATTTGTAAAAAATGGCAACGGCACATCGCTACTGGTTTATAACGGAAGTAGCTTGCAGTTTACCGGAAACAGGATTACGGGTGATTTTACTCTAGGACAGCGGGGCGATGGTGCATTCATCTGGGGCGATTTCAGGGAGTTGAACACGGATTTGCAATATTTCTCTAAGATTGAACCGGAATCAGGCAACTTGGTGGGCGATTTGTTTTACGATATCAATTCGAATTGTCTCAAAGACGATGGGGAAGTTGGATTGGCTTCGCGCATGGTGAGATTGGAGAATAAAACCACCGGTGAAATCAATTTTGCCGTGACCGATGTCAATGGTCATTTTACCCTTGCTTTGGCCAGTGGCGATTATACCTTGAGTACAGTGGCTGGAAAGCATTTGTATTCTGTTTGTTTGGGAAATACCACTGCCAGAATCCGCAAAGGGGTTTACAGTTATGTTACTTTGGGACAGTATCAGTTGCCTACGTTGAGTGATTTGGAAGTAGGGATGGATGTGATTGTGCCTGCGGGTGCAGTTGCGGGCGATGAGGTTCGTGTCTTGGTGAAAGTGGTGAATCACGGTGGAACTGCGGTAACCAACGGAACGGTTCACATCAAGCATCCAACGAGCATCACCCAGTATCAAAGTGTGCCGGAGCCCGATAATTATGTTGCGGGAGAGGCCATTTATGCCATCGGAAACTTGCCCGCCTTTGGTGTAGAATACATAGAAGTTGTTTCGCGTATCCCTGTTTCGGCAGCAGATCAAGATAAGTTTGAGTTCTCTGTGAAAACAGGTACTGGTATCTTGCAAAAAGACGCTGATGTCAATGACAATGAGGCCAAAGAAATGGTGGGATTGTCGCGCCGCGGTGGTTTGGTAGAAGTCATGAAACAGAGTATTCAGGGCGATACCGTTGATTTTAGAAGCAAGCAGTGGGAGTATCGGGTGGATTTTCGCAATGTGAGCACCACGATGGTAAAGCGTGCGGTGTTGGTTGATACATTGGATGCGAATTTGCCTTTGTTGCGCCTTGAATTGTTGTCGTTCTACCCCTCCAAAGCGTCTTACAGTATTGAGAAGGGACGTGTGTTGGTGATTGATTATCCGGAGGCCAATTTGAGTGCTTTCGAAGCCAACCCCGTGGGCAGTGTGGGCTTTGCAAAATACCGTGTTCAAATTTACCAGACGCTGCCGTTAAAGACAGTAATTAACAACCGTGCGATGGTTGATTTTGATAGCAAGTGGCAGGCGTATTCTACCAATTGCGCGGTGAGCTTGTTAGATAAATTCGCGGGTGTGCAGGTGGTGAAGTCGCGACTAGGCGTTTATCCCAATCCCGCCACATCGGAGGTTTGGGTGAGCGGCAGCAATCAGACATTGCAGGGTGAGTGGCAGCTCATGAATTATTTGGGGTCGGTAGTTCGCAGTGGTTACTGTGGTGCCGGAGACTTACGGGTGGATGTGAAAGGCCTACCAACTGGTTTGTATACCATTAAGGTGGGTGGTTCTACTGCTGCTGTGTTGGTGCAGTAAGTTGTTTATTCAAAGTTTTTTACGAAGCGATAGAGGTTGAATGGCCCTTGTTTTTGGCTAGCTTCAATCTCATGGCGAAGGCTTGCCAGGGAAATGTTGCGCATGCGATTTCGTTGAATGAGGCGATAGGCTTTGTCTGACAGTAATTGAATCTTTCGCTCATTGGAAATGCCTTGGGTTTGGTGGGTGTGAATGGCTTCGCTCAATGCCTGAATGCCTGTGCCATCCATAGCGATTGTTTTCACCACTGGAGACTCCCAGGTGCCATCCCCCATCCGATAATGGGCCAATTTTTTTAGGTGATTGGCGAATGCATCCGCCCCATCTCGATCAGATTTGTTGACAACGAAGATGTCGGCAATTTCCATGATGCCACTTTTGAGTGTTTGCACTTCATCACCACTTTCTGGTACGCTCACTACGATGGT
>JACCDY010384257.1_pt1 | contig 34191 bp, 32 predicted proteins | sample 7446391 | NCBI WGS metagenome assembly JACCDY01 (sample SAMN15323451, study PRJNA562643) | freshwater metagenome | isolation source: river surface water | place: USA:Blue River Watershed | collected 2017-08-18 | reverse complement strand
TGATCGGCGCGGCCGTTGGCAACGCGATCTTCAACGCCACCGGCAAGCGCGTGCGTAGCATGCCGCTGGCTGCAGGCCTGAAGTCGGCGTAATGCAGTGAGCCTTGAATGCTCCCTGCCCGCGAGGGCAGGGAGCATTTTTTGTTTGTGCTCTGGTTTTATTTGCGAGCGTCTTGCAGGATGCCGCTGGCTGCATGTGAAGGACTTCTCTTCATGCTGCTGTCGACAGCCTGCAAGACGCTCACGGAAGTCACCGAAGTAGCGAGTCATCGGAATGGACAGCATTGACCTCGAAGTCCTGAAGACCTGCGGCGACTGGATCGCCGCCGGCAAGAAGTGCGAACTCGTCACCGTCATCAAGACCTGGGGCTCGAGCCCGCGTCCCGAAGGCGCGACGCTCGCCATCTGCGAGGACGGCCGCGTGGTCGGCTCGGTGTCCGGCGGTTGCATTGAGGATGACTTGATCGACAAGGTGCGCACGCATGGCATCACGCGCACCAGGCCTGAGGTCGTCACCTATGGCATCACGGCCGACGAGGCGCACCGCTTCGGCCTGCCGTGCGGCGGCACCATACAGTTGTCCATCGAGCCGCTGTCGGCCACCAGCCAGATCAGGGAACTGACCGCGATGCTGGGGCAGGGCGAGCTCGTCGCGCGCCGGGTCGATCTGCAGTCTGGCGCTGTCACGCTAGGCCCGGCCAGGGCCGGCATGAGCCTGCAAGTGTCCGAGACGGCGCTGACCACCATCCACGGCCCGCGCTGGCGACTGCTGATCATCGGCGCCGGCCAACTGTCGCGCTTCCTCGCGCAGATCGCTGTCGGCATGGATTATGCGGTCACTGTTTGTGATCCGCGCGAAGAATATCGCGATGGCTGGCATGTGGACGGCGTGAATGTCGTGCACGCGATGCCGGATGACCTCGTGGTCGAGATGAAGCTCGACAGCCGCTCGGCCGTTGTTGCGCTGACCCACGATCCCAAGCTGGACGACCTCGCGCTGATGGAAGCGCTGAAATCGGAAGCCTTCTATGTCGGCGCGATCGGTTCGCGCTCGAACGACAACAAGCGCCGCGAGCGCCTGCTCGATTTTGATGTCTCGCCCGAGCAGTTGGCCAAGCTGCACGGCCCGATTGGCATCTATATCGGCAGCAAGACGCCCTCCGAAATCGCGATTTCCATCCTGGCCGACATGACCGCCGCCAAGAACGGTGTCGCCTTGCCCGAGGTGATGCAAGTCGGCAAGGCCAAAGAAGCCGCCAACATCGAAGCGACGTCGGACGTCTGCCTGCTCGAATTCGGGCAGCGGACCGTCTGAGTTTTCTTCTATAATTTTTCCTTTCACTGCACGCGGCCGCTCCCCACCGGCCGCGCATTTTTTTGTGCAAGATTCCATCTGGTTTTCGGACAAACGCCCTGACACGCCTTGCGTGGCTGTCTGCTCGACCACCTTTGACGATGTCTGCCGCGGTTGCGGGCGAACTGTGGCCGAGGTGGCTGACTGGGTCTTCATGAACGCCGAGCAGCGGGAAAAGGTCTGGACGCGCATCCTGGCCGAGGGTTATCCGCGGCGTAATACCTGAAGTCCCTGCATCGGCATTAATGCTCTCGCCGGACGCCGCTTCGCACCGACATTCGCCATGCCAGCCATCATCGCGCCGTTCACGGAGGCCCTGAAATCACCGGCGGCTTTCATCGTCCTGCTGATGATGTCGAATGTCTTCATGACCTTCGCGTGGTACGCGCACCTGCGCAACCTGTCGGACCGGCCCTGGTGGATCGCCGTCCTCGTCAGTTGGGGTATTGCGTTTTTCGAGTACCTGCTACAAGTCCCGGGCAATCGTATCGGCTTCCAGCATTTCGATCTTGGCCAGTTGAAGATCGCGCAGGAGGTGATCACGCTGGCCGTCTTCATTCCCTTCGCCGTGCTCTACATGGGGCAGCCGCTGAAGTGGGACTTCCTGTGGGCTGGCTTGTGCCTGCTGGGGGCCGTGTACTTCGTGTTCCGCGCGTAATCTCTCCCGAACTCCGTTCCCGCGCCGGTATCGAAAGGGCGGAGGTGCGGACATGGCGGTTGGCGCAATACAACGTGCGGCATAAATGCGCGCCTTGGGCATGCAGCGGATGGCAAACGCCTCGCTGGCGGCGATGGCGCTGGTCTTGGTGCTGGCGCGCCTGCTCGAAGCGCGGCATTCCGGATGGGGGTGGGTGGGTGCCTTCGCTGAAGCGGCACTGGTCGGTGGACTGGCCGACTGGTTCGCCGTCACCGCGCTGTTTCGCCATCCGCTGGGCCTGCATATTCCGCATACCGCGATCATCCCCGCCAACAAGGATCGCATCGGCGACGCTTTTGCCGATTTTCTCGAACGTCATTTCCTGACGCGCGAGGTGTTGGCGGCTGAACTGGCCGAGACCGATATTGCGGCGATGGTTGGCAACTGGCTGCACGACCCGGTGCAGCGCCAATGGCTGGCCGCGCAATCCTTGCATGCGCTGGTGAATGCGTTGAAGCCCGGCCCATTGCTGGGCGACTGGCTGGAGACTGCGCTTGCTCAGCGTTTGCACGAGCGTTTGTTCAACCGGCTGCTGGACGCCGCGTCGCAATTGCTCGATGAACAGGCGGCCCCCATCTACCGCAAGGTCAGCGAAAAAAGCCCGCGCTGGATGCCGCGCCGCTTGAACGACGAATTTTTCCTGCGCCTGATGGCCGGGATGGCCGAGCTGCTGGATGACATGCGGGCCCCCGACAGCGAAGCGCTGCGGCGCTTCACGCGCGCGGCGCACGAGCTTCGAGACCGGCTGGCCGCCGGGGAGATGGACGAAGCCATTGCGCATGAACTGCGGCTGGCGCTGGCGCAGGGTCTCCTTGCCGCGCATGCAGAGCACGGGCTGGCCGCCTTTGCGCGCCGGCTGGCCGTCGACCCGGTGCTGCGCGACCGGCTGAACCGCTGGGCCAGGCGGCAGGCGGTGATCCAGCTGCTACGCCAGCGCCGGCGCATCGTCGGGCTGGTACGCCGCGTGGTGCATGGCTGGGATCCGGCCACTGTTGCCGGCCGGATCGAGGGCTATGTCGGGCGCGACCTGCAATACATCCGCATCAACGGCACCTTGGTCGGCGGGCTGGTGGGAGTGCTCCTGCATGCCTTGGGTCTGATCGCCCGATAGCACGCACCCGTTCGGATGGACACGTCGTGGGCAGCCATGAGCGGGATGTCATCGGTGCGTCATAATTATTTCCATATAATTGGAAATATGAAAAACTCGGACGCCATCGCTGCCTACCTCGCCCTCGGACAGGAGTCCCGGCTCAATGTGTTCAGGATGATCGTGCAACGTGGCGACACGGGACTCATGCCTTCGGAAATCGTCGAAAGGCTGGGCATGCCCAACGCGACCTTGAGCTTTCAGCTGAAAGAATTGCTGCGCGCCGGATTGTTGCTGGTTGAGCGGCGCGGTCGCAACCTTGTGTATCGTCCCAACGCTGCACGGGTCCATGCACTGAGCGATTTCCTGCTCGAAAACTGCTGTGGCGGTCAACCGTGCGCGCCGGCGTGCACGCCGCCCGGACTACCTCTGGCGAACAAAGACAATACCTGATGAAGACCTATAACATCCTGTTCCTCTGCACGCACAATTCTGCGCGTTCCATTCTGGGTGAGGCGCTCGCATCCATGCATGCCAGCGGCCGCTTTGTCGGTTATTCCGCCGGCTCCACGCCGGGTGGCAAAGTCAATCCGTTTGCCGCCGAGCTGGCGCTGGGCCTCGGCTATCCGCAGGCGAAGCTGCGCTCCAAGAGCTGGGACGAGTTCGCGCTGCCGGATGCGCCGCAGATGGACTTCATCATCACCGTCTGCGACAACGCGGCCGGCGAAGCCTGCCCGGTCTGGCCTGGCCATCCTGCGACAGCCCACTGGGGCTTCCCCGATCCCTCGCAAGTCACGGGCAGTGACGATGCCAGGCGAAAGGCGTTCGTGGATGTCGCGTCAGGACTGCACAAGCGCATCGACCTGCTCGCCGCACTGCCGCTCGATACGCTGGACAATCTGAGCCGGCAAGCCGAATTGCGCCGCCTGGCGACGAGCTGAGCAAATCATGAGTTTCTTCGAGCGTTACCTCAGCCTGTGGGTCTTCCTCTGCATCGTCGTCGGCATCGCGCTGGGGCAGTGGTTCCCGTCGCCCGTACGGTTCATCGGCGGCATCGCGTTCGCTCACGTCAACCTGCCGGTCGGCCTGCTGATCTGGGTGATGATCATCCCGATGCTGGTCAAGGTGGACTTTGGCGCGCTGCATGAAGTGCGGCGCCATCTGCGCGGCATCGCCGTGACCCTGTTCGTGAACTGGCTGGTGAAGCCCTTGTCGATGGCCTTGCTCGGCTGGCTGTTCGTGCGCCAGCTGTTCGCCCCGCTGTTGCCGGCCGAGCAGCTCGACAGCTACATCGCCGGGTTGATCCTGCTGGCGGCCGCGCCCTGCACGGCCATGGTGTTCGTCTGGAGCCGCCTGACCGGTGGTGACCCGTTGTTCACCTTGTCGCAGGTGGCGCTCAATGACGCCATCATGGTCGTGGCCTTCGCGCCCATCGTCGGTTTCCTGCTCGGCCTGTCGGCGATTGTCGTGCCATGGCAGACGCTGCTGGTCTCCGTCGTGACTTACATCGTTATCCCGGTGATCGTCGCCCAGTGGTGGCGCCGGCGCCTGCTGGCACGGGGTACCGAATCCTACGATGCGATGATGAAAAAGATCGGTGCATGGTCGATCGCCGCCTTGCTGGCGACGCTGGTGCTCTTGTTCGCCTTTCAGGGGGAAGCCATCCTGCGCCAGCCATTGGTGATCGGTTTGCTGGCCGTGCCTATCCTGGTTCAGGTCTTTTTCAACGCCGGGCTGGCCTATGTGCTCAATCGCCGGCTGGGCGAATCCCATGCGGTCGCGTGCCCGTCGGCGCTGATCGGCGCGTCCAACTTCTTCGAGCTGGCCGTGGCCGCGGCCATCAGCCTGTTTGGCTTTCAGTCCGGCGCGGCGCTGGCGACCGTCGTCGGGGTGCTGGTCGAGGTGCCGGCCATGCTGGTCGTGGTCAGCCTGGTGAATGCCACCCGCGGCTGGTATGGGCGGGGCGCCGGAATTGCAGGGGGTGCGGAGGCACTGGAATCGGGCATGAATAATAAATAATTGACAATAAAAATGTCCCGAATGTCGGCGGCTACCCTGTAATATTCTCGTCACACGCGGCACCTACACTTGTCGCCGTGACTACATCCGCCCCTACCCATTCATTTTCCGAGGCTCTGCCGACCATGAGCACCCCCATGTCGCAGGCGTCACCGCTTGCCGCTTCCCGCGCCAGTGCGCCGGTCGATGCAAGTTCGGCCCGCTGGCAGGATTTACTGTTCCATGCCGTTACCTTTGGCTTCGCCGCGCTGGTGCTGCTGATCCTGGCCGGCATCATCGCATCGCTGGTCATCGGTGCATGGCCGGCGCTGGAGCACTTCGGGCCGGGCTTCATCACGCGCGTCGAATGGGATCCGGTCAATGATGAATACGGCGCCCTGATCGCGATTGCCGGTACCCTGATCACTTCCATCATTGCTCTGTTGATCGCCTTCCCGGTCAGCTTCGGCATCGCACTGTTCCTGACCGAGATTTGCCCGGCCTGGCTCAGGCAGCCGCTGGGCACGGCGGTCGAGTTGCTGGCCGGCGTCCCCAGCATTATCTACGGCATGTGGGGCCTGTTCGTGTTCGCGCCGCTGTTTGCCGACTACGTGCAGCCGCTGCTACAGGGCGCGCTGGGCGAATTGCCGCTTGTGGGCGTCCTGTTCCAGGGGCCGATGATGGGTATTGGCATCCTGACCGCCGGCCTGATCCTGTCCGTCATGATCATCCCCTTCATTGCTTCCGTGATGCGCGACGTGTTCGAGACCTGTCCGGCCGTGCTCAAGGAGTCGGCCTATGCACTCGGCTGCACGCGTTGGGAAGTGGTGCGCAAGATTGTGCTGCCATATACGCGCATCGGCGTGGTCGGCGGCCTCATGCTGGGTCTCGGCCGCGCGCTCGGCGAGACGATGGCCGTCACCTTCGTGATCGGCAATGCGCATGCGCTGTCGTGGTCGATTTTCGCGCCGGGCAATAGCATCGCCTCGACGCTGGCCAATGAATTCGCCGAGGCCGAGGCCGGCTTGCACATGTCCTCGCTGTTTGCGCTGGGCCTGATCCTGTTCGTCATCACGTTCATCGTGCTGGCAATTGCCAAGCTGATGCTGGTGCGCATGGCGAAGAACGAAGGGAGCAAGTGATGCAGCAGCCAGCGATGAAAATTGATCCGATCAAATCCGACAACCCGATCTATCGGCACCGCCTGATACGGCACCGTATCGGCATTGCGCTGTCGGTGGCATCGATGGCGTTCGGCATCGCCTTCCTGTTGTGGATCCTCGCCGTGCTGGTCATCAATGGCTTGTCGGCGATCGACCTCGACATGTTCACCCATACCACGCCCGCCCCGGGCAGCGACGGCGGCGGCCTGATGAATGCCATCACTGGCAGCCTGATGATGGTCGGCGTGGCAACCCTGATCAGCACGCCGATCGGCATCTTTGCCGGCATGTACCTGGCGGAATATGGACAGGAGAGCAAGTTCGCGCAAGTCACGCGCTTTGTTACCGACATCATGCTGTCGGCGCCGTCGATCGTGATCGGCCTGTTCGTGTACGCTATCTACGTCGCCAACGCCAAGCATTTTTCCGGCTGGGCCGGCAGCCTGGCGATTTCCCTGATCGCCATCCCCGTGGTCGTGCGCACGACTGACAACATGCTGCAACTGGTGCCGAACGGCCTGCGCGAAGCGGCCTTCGCACTTGGTGCGCCGCGCTGGAAAGTGGCGACCATGGTCCGCCTGCGTGCGGTCAAGGCCGGCGTCGTTACCGGCGTTCTGCTGGCGGTGGCGCGTATTTCGGGTGAGACTGCGCCATTGCTGTTTACCGCGCTGTCCAACCAGTTCTTCAGCGCCGACATGAATGGCCCGATGGCCAACCTGCCGGTCGTGATTTTCCAGTTCGCGATGAGCCCGTACGACAACTGGAAAGCCCTCGCGTGGGGCGGCGCACTGCTGATCACGGTCAGCGTGCTCGGCCTGAACATCATCTCCCGTGCCCTGGTGAAAACCACCAAGGCCCACTGACAGGAACCGAACATGAGCACAACCCTGATGGAAGCCCCGGCCGCCCACGATAACTCCGCCGCGCATGCCGCGGCCCACGGACATGCGGTGCTGCAGGTCAAGGACCTGAATTTCTACTATGGCGCCTTCCAGGGCCTCAAGCACATCAACCTCGACATCTTCGACAAGAAAGTTACGGCCTTCATCGGTCCTTCGGGCTGCGGCAAGTCGACGCTGCTGCGCACCTTCAACCGCATGTACGACCTGTATCCGGGTCAGCGGGCCGAAGGCCAGATCATCTACAGCGGCCGCAACATCCTCGATGCCGATGTCGACGTCAACGTGCTGCGCGCCAAAGTCGGCATGGTGTTCCAAAAGCCGACCCCGTTCCCGATGTCCATCTATGACAACATCGCCTTCGGGGTGCGCCTGTACGAAAACCTGTCGAAGGGTGAAATGGACGAGCGCGTCGAATGGGCGCTGAACAAGGCCGCGCTGTGGGGCGAGGTCAAGGACAAGCTGACCAAGAGCGGCCTGTCGCTGTCGGGTGGCCAGCAGCAGCGCCTTTGCATCGCGCGCGGCGTGGCCGTCAAGCCCGATGTGCTGCTGCTCGACGAGCCGACCTCGGCGCTGGACCCGATCTCGACCGTGAAGATCGAAGAACTGATCAGCGAGCTCAAGGAAGACTACACGATCGCCATCGTCACCCACAACATGCAGCAGGCGGCGCGCTGCTCGGACTACACCGCCTATATGTACCTGGGCGAGCTGGTGGAATTTGGCGAAACCGACAAGATCTTCCTGAACCCGGCAAAAAAAGAAACCCAGGATTACATCACCGGCCGCTTTGGCTGATTCAAACGCCAGCCTGGAGAAACAGGCATCGATTGCAGGCACCGATTACAAAGACAGACAACCGTCACTGGCACATTGCCGATACAGGAGAAGCGCATGCCCCCGACCGAACATTCATCCCGCGCCTACGAGCAAGACCTCGAAGCGATCCGCTCGCGCGTGCTGCAGATGGGCGGCATGGTCGAGAAGCAGTTCTACGATGCGATGGCGGCTTTCCGTTTGCTGAATGCGCAGGAAGCTCAGCGCATCACGGCCAATGATGTCGAGGTCAACCAGATGGAAGTCGCGCTCGACGATGCATGCTCGCACCTGATCGTCAAGCGCCAGCCGGCGGCCAATGACCTGCGCACCGTGATGGCGACCATCAAGGTGATTACGGACCTCGAACGCATCGGCGATGAGGCGACCAAGATCGCCCGTGCCGCACAGGCGATGAACCAGCGCGGCATCGCACAGATCGCGCACGAAGACATCGTTCGCTCCATGGCCAATTCCGCTGGCCGCCTGCTGCACGATTCGCTGGATGCATTCGCGCGTCTGGATGAGAAGCAGGCCACGCGCCTGATCCTGGAAGACGAGAAGATAGACAGCGAATTCCGCAGCGTGATGCGCAACCTGATCACCTTCATGATGGAAGATCCGCGTACGATCTCGTCGTCGCTGGACACCATGTGGGTGGCGAAGGCCATCGAGCGTGTCGGCGACCATGCCAAAAACATCGCCGAGTACGTCGTCTACATCGTCGAGGGCAAAGACATCCGCCACACCGATTACGCCTCCCAGCAGAACGCTGCATAATGACCGGCCGGCCATTGCGCCGGCCTTCACCGGACAAGAACAGACATCCATGGCCGCTCTCCAACCGACGATCCTGATTGTTGAAGATGAACTGGCCATCGTCGAGCTGGTGTCCTTCAGCCTCAAGGGCGCAGGCTGGGCTGTGGACGCTGTCCACACCACGGCCGATGCATGGGAGTACCTGCAGCACAAACGCCCGCAGCTGATCCTGCTGGACTGGATGCTTCCCGATCAGTCAGGGCTGCGCCTGCTCGGCCGCATCCGCAGCGACCGCAACTTCAGCACGCTGCCCGTCATCATGTTGACCGCCAAGAGCATGGAAGAGGACAAGGTGGCGGGCCTTGACCAAGGCGCGGACGACTACATCACCAAGCCTTTCTCGCCGCGCGAGCTGAATGCGCGCATCAAGGCGCTGATACGTCGCAAGGCCCCCGAGCATGCCGAACTGGAAATGCAGGTCGGTCCGTTGCGGGTCGACCCGGTCAGCTGCCGCGTGCACGTCAATGACCAGCAGGTCGAGATGGGGCATGCCGAGTTCAAGCTGCTGCGCTTCCTGATCGCCCATCCGGAGCGGGTCTTCACCCGCAGCCAGCTGCTGGACAAGGTTTGGGGCGACCATGCCGTACTTGAGGAGCGGACGGTCGATGTCCATGTGCTGCGGTTGCGCAAGGCGCTGGGCACGGCCGATGCGTTCATCAAGACCGTGCGTAGTGTAGGCTACATGCTGTCTGAAAAATAAATCCCTTTTTTGCATGTCTCCTGTCGCACTGTTCTGGATACCGGTTGCGGTACGCTTCGCGCTGGTCGCGTCGGCCGGGCTCGCCGGCTGGTATGTGTGGAGCCTGACGGTCGGTCTGGCCATTTCGCTGGTGGTGCTGACGGCGATGGTCTTGCTACAGCTGGGCTACATGTTTCAGCTGTCGCAGTGGCTCGACAATCCGGAAGAGGTGCGGCTGACCGACGGCTGGGGCTCATGGACCGAGATCTTCGCCAAGCTATACAAGCTGCGCCGCGAGGAGCAGAAGAACCGCAATGAGCTGGCCGAATGGCTGTCGCGCTTCCGGCAAGCGATGCAACAGCTGCCGGATGGCGTGGCCATCATGGACGATGTGCTGTCACTCGAATGGTGCAATGCCGCTGCCGAGCAGCAGCTGGGCCTGTCACTCGAGAAGGACAAGGGTATGCGGGTGACCAACCTGATCCGCAGTCCCCAGTTCATCGACTACATCATCCTTGGCCGCTACGACGAGCCGTTGACGCTCACACTGGATGAGCGCAAGCTCATCATTCGCCTCATTCCATTCGAAAAGCATCGTCAGATCCTGGTCACCCATGATGTGACCGAGCATGAGCGACTGGAGCAGATGCGGCGCGACTTCATCGCAAATGCGTCACATGAGTTGCGCACGCCACTGACCGTGATTAACGGCTTTCTGGAAATCGCATCATCGGAGCCCGGGCTGGATGCTGCCACGCGCCAGCAGCACCTGAAGTTGATGACGGAGCAGGGCCAGCGCATGCAACACCTGGTCGAGGACATGCTGACGCTGACGCGACTGGAATCGGTCGAGTTTCCGCTGCGCGAGGAAACCGTGGACATGCGCCAGTTGTTCTGCAAAGTGAAGGCCGAAGCCGAGGCCTTGTCAGGCGGACGGCATGTCATCACGCTGGACTTTGACGGCCCTGATTTGAAAGGCAGCGCCGATGAGTTGCGCAGTGCGATCGGCAACCTGGTATCCAATGCGGTGCGCTACACGCCGGCAGGCGGCCAGATCGATATTGCGTGGCACGAAACCGAGGAGGGTAGCCGTTGCGACGTGACGGACACCGGTATCGGCATACGGCCTGAACACATCTCCCGCCTGACTGAACGTTTCTACCGCGTCGACAAAAGCCGCTCGCGCGAGACACAGGGCACGGGCCTTGGCCTCGCCATCGTCAAGCATGTGCTGGCCCGCCATCAGGGGCAGCTGCAGATCGAGTCCCAGGTCGGCCAGGGTAGCCGCTTCTCCATCCTGTTCCCGCGCAGCGTGATGCAGGTGCATTCCGATCTCGCGGTCCTGAACTGACCGGCGGCCAGCGCCGCCAGCCGCTTCAGAACTCGGCATGCAGGCGGATTGCGAAGAAATTGGCCGGACCCCTGTCCGCGTTGTAGCCGGGATTCCACATGCGCTGGACATCTGCTGTCACGAACAGGCGCTTCCATGCGTGCATGCTGTAGTAAAGCTCCAGCACTTGTTCGGGACGGTAATTCAGTCCGCCATCGCCAAGGAAGAATGAGATGCCGCCGGCTTGCAGGTAGCGGCGGCGCTCGGCCGAAATCGTGTTGTGGATATACCCCAGTCCCACGGTGTCGTCATGGCGGCGCCAGCGATCCCCCTTGAGCACCAGACCGGTCCCCACCGATCCATCGGTCTCGGTGAAGGCCCAGGTCTCGGTCTTGCCATTGGCCTTCATCGCGCGCAGGAACCAGCCGAGGTCCTTGGTCAGTGCCTGTTCGATGTTGATCCCGTACCCCGATTTGATCTGCGCGGCATTGCGTACCGAGAATATCGCCTGCGCATCGCTGCCCGGGTGGGCCTGCAGCCACGCCAGCGCGTCGTTGAAGCGGGCCAGCTCGGCACGGTTGCGCCAGGCGAGCACGCGTACCTTGCCGGGCATGCCATCAATCGTGTGTGCGTGCTCGACTTCTACCTGATCGCCGTAGTGCTTGAAGATGCGGTAGTCGATGTCGAGCATGTTCGGCTCCTGCGGGCCGGTCATGCGTCCCACCCGCAGCGCCCAGTCGTCCTGGTACCACTCGGTGGTGAATCCCCAGCCGAAACCTCGCGCATCGGCGGCATAGTCGTAGGCCAATGGCGCCAAGAAGCCGGCATTCATGAAATGCACGCGCGGGTCTTTTGCGTAGGCGTTGTCGTCGAACACATCCAGCAAGGAGAAATTGCCCGCCGTGAGCACGACCCGGTGGCGATCGACGAGGCCCGCCATCTGGTTCAAGTCGGCGTCCACCTTTTCATCGCCGCCGCCCAGACCCCAGGTCTGGCGCAGGAACAGCCGTTGCCGGTACAAGGTAGGCGTGGTGCTGGCGGTTCGGGTCAACTCGCCGTTGGTGAATCCCCCCGTCCCCGACAGTCCGGAAAAGGGATTGCCCTGGGTGAGCTCCGGGTTCAGGTAAAGCTCGCCTCCCGTCCACGGGCGAAAGCCAAGGTAGGCGGTCGCGGTTGCCGTATAACTGTATTCCTGGGCAGCCTTCAGGCTGTTACGGCCGCTGTAGGCCGCATGCATCGCGGGCTTGAGCTGACCGATAAAACTGGTCTGGAAGCGCGCGGTCGTGTTTTCGAAATCGTCGGCTGCAGCGGACTGCTGTGCATGAGCGGACGAGACCGGCGAGAACGCCAGGCAGGCCAGGACAAGTGCCAGGGCGGGGGATTGAAGTCGGTGCATGAAAAGAGGGAACGGACTGAACGGAGCTCGGGTCAGCGTGCCAGCAAATTGGCGGGGGTCAGGCGCACTCCGAACGACAGCCAATGGTTGTCGGGCTGGTTATCGAAAGGGCGCCCGAAGGTGGCATCGATCTGCAGCAATCCGGGAATCACGCCATAGCGTACCCCGGCCTGCCAGTAGGCATTGCCGCTGCCACTGCCGAACGATTCGGCGATCCATGTCCATCGTTGGTCCCTGTTGATTTCTGTGCCTATGCCCCAGGTTGCCTGATCCCGGCCGCTGGCCTTGTCGCGGAGCCAGCCCAGGTTGGCATGCATGATAACCAGATCGTCGCTCCAGGATGCGGATAACGGCAGGTAGGCGTAGTCATTGCCCAGCAAATTGGGCCCCGGGTTGATCTGCGGGTGTTGGATATTGCCGGCGGCGATGCCCATGCCCCAGCCATTGGTCTCCAGCGGCTTGAACAGGGTCTTGACCTGGAACACGTAGTCTGCGGTCCAGCCCGGGGCGCCGCTAAGATCATGCGCGGCACCGGCGCCCGCGGTGACCTCGAAGTTGCCGCCGAAATTGCAGGCGGGCAGTGCCCAGATCTCATGGCTGGACGAATAGACGCGCGTCCAGCTCTCGAGCTGGCAGCTGTCGGCCGAGGTCAGGCGCGCGTCATCGGTGACAAAGGGCCTCGCGGCGCGGACGGGCCCGGCCACCATCATCACCAGCGCCAGCAGGATAGTCATGCGTTTGAACATGGTGCGCATTGTATCGTTGCAAATTTGCAGGAATATGTCAGCCCGGTTGCCGGAGTCTGCGTAACAAAAAAAAAGCCCGCCGATTGGCGGGCTGAACATTTTGGAGATGAAAGTAAAAATCGGAGAATTACTGCTTGTTTACCAGAGGGCCTTGCCGCTGGCATCCTTAAGCTGGGATTTCCACAGCTCGTGGACCTGCTTGACCGTCGCCTGCGGCATCGGCACGTAGTCGAGGTCGGTGGCCATCTGGCCGCCGTTCTTGTACGCCCAGTCAAAGAACTTCAGCACGGCACGACCGGTCAGGCCATCGGCTTGCGATTTGTGCATCAGGATGAACGATGCGCCCGTCGCCGGCCAGCTGTTCTTGCCCGGCTGGTTGGTCAGCAGCACGGCCATACCCGGGGTATTGGCCCAGTCGCCATTGGCGGCGGCTGCCTTGAAGGTTTCGTCATCCGGCTGCACGAATTCGCCATCGCGGTTCTTGAGCTGGGTGTGCGCGATCTTGTTTTTCTTCGCGTACGCATATTCGACGTAACCGAACGCACCCTTGACGCGCTGGATGTTGGCGGCAACGCCTTCGTTGCCCTTGCCACCCACGCCGGTCGGCCATTTGACGGCGGTACCGGCTCCGACCACTTTTGCGAAGTCGGCATTGGCCTTGGACAGGTAATCGGTCCACAGGAAGGTGGTGCCCGAGCCATCGGCGCGGTGCACGACGGTGATGTTCAGTGCCGGCAGGTTCACGCCAGCGTTCAGCGCGGTAATGGCCGGATCGTTCCACTTGGTGATTTTACCGAGATGGATGCCGGCAATTACGTCAGCGGTCAGTTTCAGCTGGCCCGGGGCGATGCCCTCGAGGTTCACGACCGGCACGACGCCGCCGATGATGGCCGGGAACTGCAGCAGCCCTTCTTTTTCGAGTTCGTCCTGCTTCAGCGGCATGTCCGATGCGCCGAAATCAACCGTCTTGGCCTTGATCTGGCGAATGCCGCCGCCCGAGCCGATCGACTGGTAGTTCAGGCCGATGCCCGTAGTTGCCTTGTAGGCTTCAGCCCACTTCGAATAAATCGGGAACGGGAAGGTGGCGCCGGCGCCGGTGATGTCGGCGGCGTGCACGGACAGGGAAAGCAGAAGACCGGTCGCTGCGGTAGCAACGGCTTTGATCATATGCTTGGTACGCATGTATGCTCCTTGAGGGGTTGACTGAGGACTAACGGGGCGAACTGTACGTATTATTTGTGTCAGGTTTGTGACAGCTTTCGAGCCCGGTTCAGGCTGCGACCGATGCCGGTCAAGTGTCGTGCCCGAGCGTACATGGTATGTCGGGAACGGCGCAGCGCGCTGAACCGGCGCGGACCCATGGAGAATATGTCATCAAATGGTCACCCGGGATTGTTACGCTCTAGCAATGAACGCTACAAAAAAGGCAAGATCCGTGACCAGCAAAAAATCTGTTCCCGGCCCGGCTGCGGCTCCCGTCAAGGTGCCGGCCGGCCCGCGCCTGCTGAACCGGGAGTTGTCGCTGCTGGCTTTCAACCAGCGCGTGCTCGCGCAGGCACAGGATGCATCCATCCCCTTGCTGGAGCGCCTGAAATACCTGTGCATCGTCAGCAGCAACCTCGATGAATTTTTCGAAGTGCGCATCGCAAGCCTGATGGCGCGCGATCGCGAAGAGCACGGCATGGACGGGCATGTCGGTTTGCGCGATTTCGATGAAGTCAGCAGCGTTGCCCACGAACTGGTGCGCGAGCAGTACGCCACCCTCAATGACATGATCTTGCCGGCACTGGCCAAGCATGGCATCCATCTGGTGCGGCATCATGACCGCAACGACGCGCAGCGGCAGTGGGTGAAGGAATTTTTCGAGCGCGAAGTGCGCCCCTTGCTGACACCCATCGTGCTCGATCCGGCGCATCCTTTCCCGCAAGTGGTCAACAAGAGCCTGAACTTCATCGTCGAACTGGCCGGCAAGGATGCGTTCGGCAAGGGCACGACCATCGCCGTGATGAAGGCGCCGCGCGTATTGCCGCGCATCGTGCAGCTGCCCGATGGCTTGCACGGCTCGGGCCGCGCCTATTGCTTGCTGTCGTCCATTATCCATGCGCACATTGCCGATCTGTTCCCGGGACGCGAAGTGCTCGGCTATTCGCAGTTCCGCGTCACGCGCGACAGCGACCTGTGGGTCGATGAAGAAGAAGTGAAGAACCTTCGCCAGGCGCTGAAGGGCGAACTGCAAACCCGCCATTTCGGTTTTGCGGTGCGGCTCGAGGTGGCGCGCAACTGCCCGCCCAACCTTGCGCAATTCCTGCTCAACCAGTTCAAGATGTCGCCGGACTTCTTGTACATGGTTGACGGACCGGTCAACATGGTGCGGCTGAACGAACTGATCGACGTGGCATCCAAGCCCGCATACCGATTCCCGCCGTTCTTTCCCAAACTATCGGTGCCGATTTCCGAGGGTGGCTTGTTCCCGCTGATCGCGCGCGAGGATGTGCTGCTGCATCACCCTTACCAATCGTTCCAGCCGGTGATTGATTTCATCCGTGCAGCTGCGCACGACCCGGCGGTGGTCGCCATCAAGCAGACGATCTACCGTACTGGCATGAACTCAGAGCTGATGGAAGCTCTGATCGCCGCCGCGCAGAACGGCAAGGAAGTGACGGTCGTCGTGGAGCTGATGGCGCGTTTCGATGAAGAAGCCAACATCAACTGGGCCGACAAGCTCGAGCGCGTCGGCGCGCAGGTCGTCTATGGCGTGGTCGGCCTGAAAACCCACGCCAAGATGGCGCTCGTCATACGACGCGAGTCGGGCAAGCTGAAGCTGTACGCCCACCTTGGCACCGGCAACTACCATCCGACCACCACCAAGTTCTATACCGACTTCGGTCTGCTGACCTCCAATGCCGCGCTGGCGCGTGATGTCAATGAGGTCTTCATCAACCTCACCAGCCTGACCAAGCCCAAGAAGCTCAATCATCTGTGGGTGGCGCCGTTCGAGCTGGCCCGCGAGCTTCTCAAGGCGATTCGTAACGAAACCCGGATTGCCAATGAAGGCCGCAGCGCCCATATCATCGCGAAGATGAACACGCTGCAGGATGAAAGCATCATCGAAGCGCTGTACGAAGCCTCGCAGGCCGGCGTCAAGATCGAGCTGATCGTGCGCGGCGCCTGCGTGCTGCGCCCGGGCGTGCCCGGCCTGTCGGACAACATCAGGGTGCGCTCCATTGTGGGCCGTTTCCTCGAGCACAGCCGTGTCTTCTACTTCCGCAATGACGGCGCCAACGATGTCTGGCTGGCCAGCGCCGACTGGATGAACCGCAACCTGTTCCGCCGGGTCGAGGTCGCCTTCCCGGTGCTCGACAAGCCGCTGAAGAAACGCGTGATCGACGAAGGCCTGAAGCCCTACCTGAAAGATAACCAGAATGCGTGGGAGCTCGATTCCCAAGGGCGTTATCATCGCAAGAAAGCGAGCGCGCGCCAGCAACCTTTCAGCGCGCAGGGCCATCTCATGCAGACTCTGGGAACCTGATGGAAATTATCTTGTGGCGTCATGCACAGGCGGAAATCGGCGAGCCCGACGAGCATCGGCAATTGACACCGCAAGGCCGAAAGCAGGCGTCGCGCATGGGCGCCTGGCTGGACCGCAGCCTGCCCAGTGGTTGCCGCATCTTGTGCAGCCCGACGACGCGCACTCAGCAAACAGTCGAAGCGCTCGGTCGCAAGTTCAAGCTCGTGCCTGAAATCGGTCCGTATGCGAGCGCTACCGATGTGCTGCTGGCCGCTGGTTGGCCTGACGGCCGCAGCCCGGTCATGGTGGTCGGGCACCAGCCCTGGCTGGGCCAGGTGGCCTCGCTGCTCTTGACCGGCATCGCGCAGGATTGGACCGTAAAAAAATCGAACGCCTGGTGGATTGCGCAACGCGACCGCGAAGAGGGCAACGACATCTACCTGAAAGCAGTACTGGCGCCGGAGTTCTATTGCGGCGAATGAGCCGTTGCGACGCAATCACAGGCAGCCGATTGGCCGGAGAACTGCGTCAGCGGTGCGAGCACCACAGCAGCCAGAGCCCGGCCGGCGTAAAGATCCAGTACTCGACCGGCGCGCCCCAGATCCAGTGCCGGTGCCAGCCAGCATGGGTTTTTTCAAAACGTTCAAAGCCGAATGCCGGGTTCAGCAAGAACCACAGAAAATCCTCGCAGACCCAGAACAGCATGATGGATCCGAGCACACGTTGCTCGCCGGCCCAGCTGTAGTCGCCACTGAACACCAGCGGGAAATGGAAGAACAGTGCCACCAGCGAGAAGGCCCATGCATGGTAGCCCGTCATCTCGCGGCCGCCCCACAACAAGTCCAGCAGCCAGTGGTGTTCGATGCGCCAGGTCGGCAGGTTGGCGGCCCAGCCGTCGCCACCCTCGATGGCGATTTCCAGCTTCGCAAAGAAAAAGCCCAGCAAGAGCACGAAGCCCAGCGTGGCCAGGAAGGGCAGGTGGCCCGAGAAGAATGTCGTCATCGGCTGGCGACCTTTTGCAACAACGCGTGTGCGGCGCGCGGCGCGGCCAGCGTCAATGCCTTGGCGCGCATGCGCGCCAGCGATGCGCGGTCCTGCAGCAGGCGCGATAAGCGGAATTGCAAAGTCACCGGATCATCGGCGCGCAGTGCGACACCTTCCTGCATCAGCCAGGCGGCATTGCGTTCTTCCTGGCCGGGGATGGGATTCACGAGTAGCATCGGCAAACCCGCCACCAGGCACTCGGACGTCGACAGCCCGCCTGGCTTGGTGATTGCGAGGTCGGCACACGCCATCAGCGCCGGCACGTCATCGGTGAAGCCGATCGCGCGCAGCTGGTCCGGGTATTCGTCCACCATCGCCGTCAACGTAGCCAGCAAGGAACGGTTACGCCCTGTGAGCACGACCAGCTGAATGTCCGGCTGCTGTTCCAGCAGGCGGCGCACCAGCATGGCATCCAGGCCCATGCCGCTGCCGCCGCCCATCATCAGCACGGTGGTCTTTGATGCGTCGAGTGAAAAACGCGCGGCCGCGCTGCCGCGGTCCGGCCGGAGCACGAAGCCCGGCATCACCGGGATGCCATTGACGATGGCGCGTCCCGCCGGCACGCCGGCTGCCTGCAAGCGCCATGACAGCTCTTCGTTGGCGATGAAATAGCCGGTCACGCCCTCGTGCACCCACATGTGGTGCAAGTCGAAATCGGTGACCTGCACCCAGACGGGCACCGCCATTTCCTGCTTGGCGATGGCGGTACCGAGCACCTCGGCTGGCAGGAAGTGGGTGCAGACGATCGCGTCCGGCGCAAAATCGGCGACCAGTTGGAACAGGCGGCGCGCGCACAGCCGCTGTATGAGACGGCGTGCCCTTTGCGGCAGGCTGCCGCCGGGCTCATGGTCGGTCTTGCGGTAAAGCCAGCCCCAGGCTTCAGGCAAGCCGCTGGCCAGCTTCAGGTACAAGTCGCTGTAGAGCTTGCGGAACCAGCCCGGCACCAGCGTCAGCATATCGACATGCCGGACGTCGAGCAGCCCGAAATCCGCATGCGCATGCGCGACGATGGCCTGCGCGGCGCGTACATGCCCGGCGCCGGCCGAGACCGACAGCACCAGCACGCGTCGCACTTGCGTGGTGCGGCGGGCAGCCGGCAATGTGCATTCGGGCGCAGGCGGCAGCGCCCGCCCCGGGAGGCGCAGCCCAGCCCACAGGCCGGACAGGCGCAGCCGCAGCCGTTGCCACGGCACGGGGCGAGCGTACGGGATTATGCCGGTACCGCGCAAGGCTCGTCCTCGGCAATCATTTGGGCCTGTTCCCAGCGCAGCATCACTTCGTGCCAGTCGACCAGGCGCAGCGCGCCGGTCGGCTCTTCGACCAGCGCCGACAGGCTCTCGACCCAGTCCCCGTCATTGCAGTAGGTGATGCCGCCAATGTCTCGGATTTCGGGCTTGTGGATGTGGCCGCAGATCACGCCGTCCAGTCCCTGCTTGCGCGCCTCGGCGGCGAGCGCTTCTTCGAAAGAGGTGATGTAGCTGACGGCGTTCTTGACCTTCAGCTTCAGGTATTGCGACAGCGACCAGTAAGGCAGGCCGACACGTGCGCGCCAGGCGTTGTAGACCTGGTTGAACTTCAGGATCATCGTGTACAACGAATCGCCGACGTAGGCGAGCCACTTCGCGCACGCGATCACGCCATCGAAACGGTCGCCGTGCAGCACCAGCATTTTTTTGCCGTCGGCCGTCGTATGGATCAGCTCGTCGCGGATCTTGATGCCGCCGAAGTCAAGGCCGATGAACTGACGGATGGCCTCGTCATGGTTGCCCGGCACGAAGATGACCTTGGTGCCTTTCTTGGCCTTTTTCATCACCAGTTGCACCACATCGTTGTGGGTCTGGTGCCAGTACCAGCGGCGCTTGAGCTGCCAGCCGTCCACGATGTCGCCAACCAGGTAGAGCTTGTCCGATTCGGTCGCGCGCAGGAATTCCAGCAGGCGCTTGGCCTGGCAGCCGCTGGTGCCGAGGTGGACGTCCGAGATCCAGATAGTCCGGAAGTGCAGTGGCTCCGGCTTGTGCAGCGGATGCTTGAACAATTTTTTGCGGGTCTTCATGAAGTCATCAGGGGCATTCATGCCGGCACCGCTTCTTTCAGGTAGTGCCGGGCATAGCGGCCTTCCATCCGTTCCAGCGGCAGCATCATGAAAAGGTCGGCACTGTGGAAATCGGGATCCCAGGCCGGTTCGCCGCAGATCCAGGCTCCGCTGCGCAGGTAGCCTTTGATCAGCGCTGGCACCGGCACGTCCCCGGTCAGCGGATCGTCATGCAGCGGGAAGGGCAGGCGCGGCGTCACGCGGTATTCAGGCGGGGCGAGGTTTTCGCCGGCCAGCTTGCGGTAAAGGCCGTTGATGGTATTGCCGCCGTCGGCCAGGCTGACGCTGGCGCAGCCGATCAGGTATTCGGCGTTTTCTTTTTTCATGCAGGCGGCGAGGCCGGCCCACAGCATCATGATGACGCCGCCGCTCCGGTAGTCGGGATGGATGCAGGCGCGGCCCGCTTCCAGGATGCGTGGGCGCAGGTTTTGCAGGCGCGAGAGGTCAAACTCGCTTTCGGAATAGAAGCGGCCGGTTTGCGCGACGCAGCGCGCGCCCATGACACGATAAGTGCCAACCACTTTCAGCGTGCGGGTGTCGCGCACGATCAGGTGGTCGCAATAATCATCGAATTCGTCGCGCTCAAGGCCATCGCTGTTCTGCAGTGTGTCGAGGCCCATGGTCTCGACGAAGACCTGGTAGCGCAGGCGCTGGACCTCACGCACTTCCTCCGGCGTGGTGGCCAGGCTCAGTGAGAGTTTGGAGAAGCTGGGGGTGGCGTCAGCTCCTATCGTCATCAGTCGCATCGTTCCTCCTGATCGTTGTCATGCATCGAAGGTTAGCGACCGATTGCTGCACAGAAGTGACAGTCGTGTTTCTGTTCGGTGACATTTTATGGAAGCAATGCCAACATGCTGCGCAAGCGCTAGGGAACAGAATGCCGTCGGCTGCCGCGCTGGCGGCCGACGGCATTCATGTACGCCACGGCGGGGGATCAGGCGGGATCGGCACCGATCAAGCCGCCATCGTCACGCGTGATCACGATGGTGGCCGAGCGCGGCCGAGACTGGCCGCCGGCCGGCCAGTGGCTCAGCCATGTCGTCGGATTGGCGATGTCGAAATCCTTGCCGTTCGTGGTTTCGCCGGGGTGCTGGATGTTGACGAACAGTGCGCGGCCATCTGGCGATTCGGTCAGGCCGGTGATTTCGCAATCGACCGGCCCGACCAGGAAACGGCGCAGGGTATGGTCGGTGGCAGGGGCGCCCACGTAGGTCGAGACGCTGCGCTCCTTGTCGCCATCGCGGTTGACGATGTCCTTGCGTACGCCATCGCCGACATGGCCGGGGATGGCTGCCAGCAGCATGCAATTGCTGACGTCGGTGTACGCATTGTCATCGGTCTCGATCCACAGCAGACCGCTACGCGAAAACCACAGGCCATCCGGGCTGGAAAAATCATTGCCTGACTGAAGGCCAGACAGGTTCACATGGCTGCGGTCAGCTGATTCGCGCGCGGCGAACAGGAAGACGTCCCATCGGAAATGCGTGGCCGATGCCTTGTCATCTCTTTCGGCCCAGCGAATGATGTGGCCATTGGCATTGCCCTTCTGCGGCTTGCCTTCTTTCGGATCGTTGTAGAAGCGCGGGTTGGCGGCATCGGTTTTGTCGAAATCGCGAGACGGATTGTAGGTCAGCGTCATGTAGACCTCGCCATTGCGCGGGTTGACGGCCCCCCATTCGGGACGATCCATCCGGGTCGCGCCCACGGCATCGGCGGCGAGCCGTGCGTGGATCAGCACATCGGCCTGATTCGCAAACGCATACGGTGCATGGTTTGCGTCGATGCCGTTGCTGCCGAACTTCAGTTCGATCCAGTCACCGCTGCCATCGGCATTGAATCGCGCCACATACAGCTTGCCGTCATTGAGGTATTTGCCACCGGCGATGGCCGGGCGCTTCGCATCTTCCGGGTCCCACGCCGCGGCCGACACATACTTGTAGATGTATTCGCCGCGCGAGTCGCATCCCATGTACCAGACCAGCGGTTCGCCGGCAACGACACGTGCTGGCCAGGCGCCTTCATGCGCGAAGCGACCAAGCGCGGTACGCTTCTTGGGCGTGGAAGCCGGGTCAAACGGATCAATCTCGACCACCCAGCCGAAGGTGTTGGCGACATGACGATAGTCATCGCTGCCATCAGTCGAGGTGCCGGTGACGGCCGCATGCCAGCGGCCGTAGCGGCTGTCGGCCGTATCCGGTTGCATGCTGGCCCACAAATGATTCCCCTTGCCGGCCACGCCATAGCGTTTGAATGCCGTCAGTTCTTTAGCGCTGCGCTTGCTGTCATCCGACGGCGAGCGGCGGAAAAAGCCGGCCCAGTTCTCTTCGCAAGTCAGGTAGGTACCCCAGGGCGTGTGGCCGTTGGCACAGTTCGCAACGGTGCCACGCGTTCGCGTTCCCGTGATCGAATAGGCGGTGACCATCAGCGGGCTGCGAGCGGCCGGTCCCGTGAGCTCCATGTCGGTGAAGGTCGTAATGCGACGGTTGAGGCGCGAGTCGCGCTTGACGCGGAAGCTTTTGCCATCCCGCACTACCTCGACCACGCTGACACCGTGTGCCAGCATTTCTTTCATGACTTCGTCGTCGACGGTGCGGCGGCCATCGACGATGCTCTGGCCTCGCGGATGCAGGAAGGCCGCGGTAATGGCTTCGTGATTCACGCAAAGCAATCCATGGCCGGAATTGTCGGCATCCCACAGGCCATTCCTGCCGATGCCGAAGTACTGCATGCCATCGTTATGGTCGCCGGCGCGACGGGAAAACGTGGAGGCGAGGTCGCTACCATCGTTGGCATACGCCGGCAGATCGGCGACGAGGGGATCGCCGGTCGCCATCAGCACCGAATACGAGTAACCGTCCGCCAGTTGCAGTGCATCGGCCTTGCTTTTCGGGATGGCAGAAAAATTCAATGCCAGTGCGTGCATCGCCGCCTGCACATTGCCGGCCGGCGTCAGCCACAGCATGCCCGCGCCCAGGTAGCTGGAGGCTGCGACGGCCAGCGAGCCCTTGAGCAGGTTGCGACGCGACAGGCGCGCCTCAAGGACACGGGAAAATTCGGTAGTGGGGTTCGGTTCTTTGTTGGCATCCATGGCGCGCATATCCGGTCTGAGCGGGAGGGACAATACAAGCGACCTGATCTGACCACGGCACTGTGAACGCTTGATGACATGCCAATGCTGTTCAATGGATGCCGTGTTCTCGTTTAGACAAGTCCGTCCGGCTTGTCATGGTTCATAAATATATGACTGTTAGCCTGAGCCTGCTTTTGGTGCGCGGCGACCACTTGCGGCCGTATGCCATCCGGTTTGCAGGATGATGACAGTCTCTGAATTTTTCACACAAGCAGTGGCGGCATGCGCGCTGTGCGTTTCGACAATCGCACCTGCCGCGGCGGACATCGCGATCGGGCAGTTCGATCCGGCACTGCCAGCGGCTTCGCCACCCTGGCAAATCATCCAGCTGGAAAAGCATGTGCCGCCAACCCAATTTCGCAGCGTGACTTGGGACGGCGTGGCTGCCATCGAGGCGCGCGCGCAACGCAGCATGGCGCTTCTTGGCCGACCGGTCAGCATCAACCTCAAGTCGACGCCAGTGTTGTGCTGGCGCTGGCGTGTGGATGCCGTCGTCACAGGCGCCGACATGGCAAGGCGAAGCGGTGATGACTATGCCGCACGCGTCTATGTCGCCCTCATGCTGCCGCCTGAAGCGCTGACGCTGGTCGACAAAGCGGCGCTGGCTGTGGCGCGCAGCGTTTACGGAGCGTCCGTACCCGACGGCGCGATCAATTACGTCTGGGACAACCGTTATCCTGTCGGTGCTCAGAAGCCGAATGCTTACACTGATCGTGCCCGGATGGTCGTCCGGCGCAGCGGCAATGCAGACGCGGGCAAGTGGGTGAGCGAACGTGTGAACGTATTGGATGATGCAATTGCTGCGTTCGGCAGCGGCAATCCCAGGACAGTCCTGGTAGCGATCGCTTCCGATACCGACAATACCGGGGAAAGCGCGCGCGCCGGCTTCGCCGACCTGCATTTTGTCGGCCGCCATGAGCGCTGCTGGTTCGAGCGTGAGCCAGTCAGCACCGAGAAAGCGCCCGTGGACGTCGATGTCGCCAGCCGGCCGGGCTGACGCGGTCGCGCGCGCTGTAGCCGGCGCGCGCGCCCTTGTTTTCCCGCGTTACTTTATCGGCCCCGGATTACTTATGCTTCTTCGGCCGGCCGGCCTTCAGAGGCAGTAAAGCCGCTTGCGCCGCCTGGATTTTCTTGGGATCCAGTTTGGCGATCAGGGTGACGCCGATACGAAGGATCTCGCTCTTCTTGATTTCGAAGCCGGCGCCGACGCAGGCCTTTTTCACAGTTCCGATCAGCGCATACTCTGATTCAGGCATCGTGAAGCTGTCACGGACAAGCTTGGCCTTTTTTGGCTTCTCGACTTTCACTTCTTTTGCTGCGCGGGCCGACTGCTTGTTGGCTGGCGGACGACCGACGGGGCGCTTTGATGCACCGGTATTGCCCGCTTTGCCGGCGGTCCCGCGTTTCGCAGCCGGCTTTGCCGGAGCGCGCTTCGTGGCTGTATTGCCGGATTTCCTGGCAGTTGGACTGACCATATTGTTCTCCCTGTGGTTTCGCCTCTGGTGCGAGGCATTTAATCGAATAAATAATATATACGATTATTCGCCGGGAATTGTTACAAGCCAAACTATTGGATTGCCCAAAGGCGGCAGCTTCCCAGACTCAGGCAGCGAGGTCGGGCTGTGGGGCCCATCGGCTTGCCAATCAGGCGGGGGCGCGCAGCAGGAAGGTGCCGCCAATTTCTTCCCATGCCGCCTGCTCCTTGGAAAGCCAGTAGGACAGGGTGGGGTGGGCGGCCAGCGTATGGCGGGCAATCTCGAGCTCGATGCGCGTGCGTAACCTTACACTCGTATTTTCGATGGCCGGGTCGATGCGCGCGTGCATGAAGAGCGTTCCGAGGCGCAGCGCCAGAACGGCCTTGGCAATTTCGGGTTCGGCCAGCGCGTCCTGCGCTTTGCGCAGGTTGCCCTTCTGCGCCAATACCAGGATGGACAGGATATGTTGTTCCTGTGACGTGAAGCCCGGGAGGTCTGCATGCAGCGCGAGGTAGGCGCCATGCTTGTGGAATCCCGTATGAGAGACCGCCAGGCCGACCTCGTGGATCTTGCCAGCCCAGCCCAGCAGCCGTTGCAGGGGACCGTTGTCGCCTGCCAATTGGTGGTAGAAGGTGAGCGCATGGGTTGACGCTTTCGATGCGCGGCTTTCATTGACGCCAAAGCGCTTCATGAAACGCTTGATGGATTCTTGCCGCCGATCTTTTTTGCGCTCGCGCAGGTACAAATCCCACAGCACGCCCATGCGCAAGCCTGCTTCGACAGGTTGTAGCGATTTGGCCCCCAATTCTTCGAGCAAACCGATCAGTACGGGCAACCCGCCCAGTGTCACCGCAATGCGTTCGGCGCGAATGCCTGACAGCGTGGTCTTGCTGATCCTGCCGTCAGCGATCAGCCGGTCACGCAACGCATACAGCGATCTCAGTGACAACTGGCTATCGCCAATCCCGTTGGTTTCAATGATCTCGGACAGCGTGCGCATCGTGCCGGACGAGCCATAGCCGACATCCCACAGCTTGGGGTGGAAGGGCGCCAGGCCATCTTCGAACATGCTGCGCGCAGCCAGCACGGCTTCATCAAACGCAGGTGCACTGATTTTGTCGCTGCTGAAAAAGCGATTTGCAATCGGCACGGTGCCTATGCTGAACGATTCCACTTCTTCGATCTCATGGCCGTGGCCGAGAACCAGTTCGGTTGAGCCGCCGCCGATATCGATCACCAGCCGTCGTTCTGATGGCCGATCCAGCGTGGAAGCAACGCCCATATAGATCAGTCGGCCTTCTTCTTCACCGGAGATGACTTCTATCGGATAGCCGATGGCTTTTTCGAACTGGGGAACAAAGCTGCTTGCATTCTTTGCGACCCGAACAGTATTGGTCGCCACGACCCTGACGGCCGACAGGGGCGTTGATTTAAGGATTTGTGAGAATCGGTTCAGGCACGCAAGGCTGTTTTGTATGGCAGCCGCGCTCAGGTTGCCACGTGCATCGAGACCGGCACCCAGCCGCACGGGTTCGCGCGCGCTATTGACGATGCGGATGCGCTTACCGTCATGCGCGCCAATGTGAAGCCGGAAGCTGTTCGACCCGAGGTCGACTGCGGCAAACATGTAGCGATTCTCCTGAAAATTAGTTAACCGGACATCGTCACACTGAAATATGACACGGCTATGACGAAAACATTGTCCGGCTTGTTGCGCCTTAGCAACGAAAGTTTGGTCTCGGGAGAAAGTAATCAACTGTCACAAAGTTGAAAAATTTCAACTGAATAATCGCGCCTCAGTAATTAAGAAAAGCGGTACCCGATCGGCAATGCCGGCTCTTGATTGCGTCTGAGACACTTAACGGAGATTTTAATGAACCACTCGAAAATGATCGCTGTAAAGCGTATTGCTGTTGCTGTTGCTGCCGTGTGCGCGACGATGTCGGCTCCGGCCTTTGCCGCAGACGATGTCAAGAACCTGCTGGACCTGATGCTGAAAAAGGGCGTGATTACCCAGGCTGAGTACGACAGCTATGTGAAGTCGGACGCCTACGAAAACCAGCAATTCAAGCAAAAGCGCACTGATGATGATCTGTCCAAGGCAGCCAAATACATCCAGAAGCATGAGAAAGACGGCAGCGTTACCGAGAGCGGCATGGGCCTGCAGTCGGCTGACGGCCAGCATCGCGTCAACCTGGAAGGCCGTATCCATTTCGACTACCGCAGCTTTGACAGCGATTTCGGTGCCGGCATCAACAACGACAAAGACACCGCCAAGTTCTCCAACAACTTCGAAGTCCGCCGTGCCCGTATCGGCCTGAACGGCTACGTGTTCAAGGATATCGGCTTCAAGATCCTGACCAACACCCTTGGTTCGGATTCCAACCTGATCGATGAAGCCTGGCTGAATTTCGGCTACGTCAAGGAAGCCCAAATCCGCATCGGCCGATTCAAGCAGCAGAATAACCTGGAAGAGCTGACCAGCTCGAACAACATCGACTTCATGGAGCGTTCGTACGTGAACCAGTTCGCTCCGGGCAAGAAGCTGGGCGTCATGCTGCACGGCGTGCCGACCGCTGGCCTGACTTATGGCGTTTCGATGTATCAAAACGCCTATTCGCAAGTCACCAGCAACGGCGATTCCGAGAAGTCGGCACGTTTGGCGGTTAACGCAGCCGAGCTGATGGCACTCAAAGACCAGGTGATTCATCTGGGCGTGTCGGGCACCAGCGGCAATTACGACGTGACGGCTGCCAGCAATATCGCAGCGCTGGCAACGATTCGTGCGGAAGAGCGTGGTATCGACGCCTATCGCGCTAACATCGCTGTCGCGACCGACAAGAACCTGCTGGTCAAAAAGGAAATCCAGGGTCTGGAATTGGTCTACGCCTACGGCCCGTTCAAGCTGCAGTCCGAATATTCCGAAGTCAAGCTGTCCGGCAAGGACATGAATAACAGTGGTACCGAAGAAGGCTCCGGCAAGATCAAAACCAACTATGTGGCTGCTCTGTACAACATCACCGGTGAATCCTGGAGCGATGCGTACAAGGATGGCACGTTTGGTTCTCTGAAGCCGGCAGCAAGCTTCAAGCCGGGCGCAGGCAGCGGACTGTGGCAAGTTGGCATTCGCGCGTCGGAATATGATGCCAGCGATATCGCCACTACTGGCGGTGCAATCTACGGTTCGCCCAAAGGCAAGACCATTACCTACGGCCTGACCTGGTTCATCAACCCGAATGCACGCATCATGCTGAACTATGCAGAGACCAAGTTCGATACCGCGTTTGCTGCATTCAAATCGTCCGGTACATTGTCCGGTGCGACGGCCGCTTCGTCCGAGCGTGTTGTGATGATGCGTACTCAGTTTAACTTCTGATTCGCACGATCACGGTGTACCACTGAAAGCGCCCCTTCGGGGGCGCTTTTCTTTATTGTCGATCACGATGATCAAAGATAAATTGATGCAGGAACTGCGCGTCGATCCGTCAGGTCTGGTCTGGGGCTACTGGCATGACAAGGAGGCTGCAGCAGTGCAGCTGGCGCCGGAAGCCGTCGAACTAGCGCTGGCAGGGGTACAGGATGTTAGCGATGGCAAAGGTTTCCTGTGGCTCCACTTTAATCTCAGCCAGGCTTCCACTGAAAAATGGTTGCGCGACCATGCGCCGCTGCCGCCAGAATTTTTCGAGGCTTTGCAGCAGGGCTCGCGCTCGACTCGCATCGAGCATGTCGATGGCGGGCTGATGGCGGTCGTCAATGACGTGCTGCATGGATTCAATTTCGAACCTTCCGAGCTTTCCACGCTTTGGCTGTGGGTCACCCCCGGGCTGGTGATCAGCGCTCGCCGCAAGCCGCTGAAGTCGGTCGATCGCCTGCGGCATGCAGTGCAGAATGGCGCACGCTTCCAGACGCCGGTCGAGTTGCTGACGCACTTGCTGCGCGACCAGGCTGACGTATTGATCGGCATCGTGCGCGACACGGTGACGCGCACCGACAAGATCGAAGATGACCTGCTGGCCAGCAGACTGGATCAGAAGCGCAGCAATCTTGGCGGTTTGCGGCGGGTACTGGTTCGTCTGCAACGCTTGATGGCGCCTGAACCAGCGGCCTTGTTCCGCTTGCTGCAGAGGCCACCGGCGTGGATTGCTGAAAGTGACTTGCAGGAGCTGCGGCAGTCGAGTGAAGAGTTCTCGGCGGTGCTGACCGACATGGCCTCGCTGCAAGAGCGCATCAAGCTGCTGCAGGAAGAAATCGCTGCGATGATCAATGAAGCCAGCAGCAGCAGTCTTTATACCCTGACGGTGTTTACCGTGGCAGCGCTACCAATCAACCTGATTGCCGGCCTGTTCGGCATGAACGTGGCCGGCATACCGCTGGCCGAGCATGAGCACGGCTTTTGGTGGGTGGTGTTGCTGGTGGTGAGCATCACTTCCGTGCTGCTGTGGATAATCAACCGGAAGCGGGTCTGACGCGGTGGGCACAAGTGCGCGCTTATGGAGCCATCGCGCCGGGAGGAGGGCGCTAAAATATCGCAGCCGGTCCGGCGCCGGTCGGCGCCCTGCTCTGGGCTGACCGGCGGGACCAGCGGCCATCACGGCAGAGATTTTTTGTATTCCAGCGCGTAAGCAATCTTGCCGGGCTTGGCATCGCTGTAGGGCTTTTTCATTTTGCCAAATTCGCCAGACGACTCAGCCTTGCCCCTGTTCCATGCGGCCAGCTTGCCCAGCTCACCCGCGGTCTTGCCATTGCTGACGATGCCAGCATCGCCCAGAGCCACCTGGGCCTCTGTCAGCTTGCGCAGCAAGGCCATGTAGGCGTCGAGGTTCGACAAGTCGTAATCTTCGATCTTGACCGAAGGGTGGGTGCGGAACCAGCGGCCCCAGTAAAACTCAAGGAAAGTCGCATTGTCCTTCAGCTGGGAATAGCCGATGTCGCGACCAAAATACAAGACGCCGCGATAAGGGTCGTTTTGGAAGTTCTTCAGGCCCAGCTTCTGCGGAAGTTGTTCGGGCATGATGGGCTTGTCGTTGACGTCACGCAGCCAGGTCCATCCATTTTTTTCCATTTCGCGCCAAAAGTCGGCGTTCGACAACTTGCTGAGGTTACCCTGGACACGGACCCGAACTTTCAGGTCCGGCCCGCCATCGGCATGTTCCATGAAGCTGGTGAAGGTATGGTGGCCGTCGGTGAGGAATAGTGTGCCGCGGGGACCGATGACGGCCGTCTTCATCGACTCGATGCTGGCTTCCGTTTCAGCGCCGACCTTGATCTTGCAGCTGAAGCTGTCCGGATTCTTCAGGCTCGCGCCGGCTTGTGCAGATTCGGCCCCCGATTGGCCATTCGCTTCGCACCAGTCGTCGAAACGCTTGTTTACCGCGTCTTTGCCCAGCTTGTACCGACCTAGTTTGTAATAGACCTCGTCATAACCCAACGACGGTTGGGTCGGATGAAGTTCGCGCAGGCTGACTTCGATAAGGTCGCCCGGTTTGGCAGAACAGCGAGCCTGCGACGCGCATTCGCCAATTTGAGCCGAGGCGGGCATCTCGACAGACGCACAACTGGCGAGCAATGCGCCAACCAAGGCGGTTGCCGCGAGATGAATGTGGCGGGACATGACGGATCGGGTCATCAGTTTCATTGGTCTTTGATGGATAATTCGAAACCGACAAAATATACAATTCCTGTGTCAGGTTAATGACGGCTGCGGCGGCATGTTCCAGCGATCTGCGGCGCATGACAACTGCGGCGCCATCAAAATGCGGCAGCCTGACAGTTTCAGTGTACGATCCATCCGGTTCGCGCACTCCCTATTTTTCCCGGTCTTCCGTCATTGGTCATGACGTCCTTGCATGCCTGCGGCTGGCCGCATTCCTCTTTGCCATTCTTTGCAGATGATTCGAGCGTTGTACCTGTCGCTGGCCTTGCTACTCTCGGCATGCCAGACCGTCCCCAAATCCGTTGAAACTGGCGAGCCGGCGGTAACCAGGGCGCCGCCCGCGCCAACGGCCCCGGCTGCGGGTAGCGTGCCTGCCGCACCGGATACTCCCGACATTGTTGCGCCACCGGTGGCGCCTCCGGTCGCCGAAATGCCGGCTGCCCCTGCGAAGCCAGTACCCTCCCTCCCGCCATCTGTCCCTGCGCCGCGACCCGTCAAGGTCGGTCTGGCCTTGGGCGGCGGCGCCGCACGCGGCTTCGCGCACATTGGCGTGATCAAGATCCTCGAAGCCAATGGCATCGTGCCCGACATCGTGGTCGGTACCAGCGCCGGCAGCCTGGTGGGTGCGCTGTACGCAGCGGGCAATAATGGGTATGCCTTGCAAAAAATGGCGATCGATATGGACGAGGCTGCGATTTCGGATTGGTCGGTGCCGTTCTTCTCGCAGTCGACCGGCGTGCTCAAGGGCGAGGCGGTGCAGCACTATGTGAACCGTGCCGTGCACGGGCAGCCGATCGAGAAACTGAAGATCCCGTTCGGCGCCGTCGCAACCGATTTGCGCAGCGGGCAAGCGATCTTGTTCAGGCGTGGCAATACCGGTGCCGCCGTACGAGCATCGTCGTCGGTACCGGGCGTATTCCAGCCGGTGCGCATCGGGAACATCGATTACGTCGATGGCGGCCTGGTGTCACCGGTGCCGGTCAGCTTTGCGCGCAAGATGGGCGCGGACTTCGTGATCGCGGTGAACATCTCTGCGCAACCGGATGCACAGCCTGCGTCGAGTACCTTTGACGTGCTGCTGCAAACGTTTTCGATCATGGGCCAGAGCCTGAACAGCTATGAGCTCAAACAGGCCGATATCGTGATCCGCCCCGAGCTGGCGGCGATGAAGGGCAATGACTTCCAGAACCGCAGCGTCGCGATCGTCGCCGGCGAAAAAGCCGCTCAGGCGGCCATGGCCGAGATCCGGCGCCAGCTGAAACAGAAGCGCGAGCCGGCAGCCCAGGTGCAGCCGGTGCCGGTGTCACAGGGAATGCAAGTCAATCAAGCGCAGCAGGCACGCTCGCAGCCTTGAGCCGCGCACGGGAATCTTCAGCAGAGGGGAAGGCTGAGCCGGCGATCGCCGACGCCGTTATTTGGCCGGTTCGGCCTGCTGGTCTTCGGGGATGCGGCGGGCGCCGTTGAAGCGCGCTTTCCAGTACGCGAGATCCATGCTCTCGATGCGTACCGCACCGCCGGACGACGGCGCGTGGATGAACTTGTTGTCGCCGAGGTAGATGCCGACGTGCGAGAAGGTGCGCTTCAGCGTATTGAAGAACACCAGGTCGCCCGGCTGCAGCTGGCTCTTGTCGACCTGCTGGCCCAGCTTGCTCATCTCGGCCGAGGTGCGCGGCAGCTCGGTGCCATTCGCTTCGCGGAACACGTAGCGCACCAGCCCGCTGCAATCGAGGCCGTTTTGCGGCGAGTTGCCGCCACGTCGGTAGTGGATGCCAATCAGTGACATCGCTTCGATCGCCAGGTTGGTCGCGCGATCGGTAAAGCTTGTCACGCGCGACAGGATGCGGCGCTGGAAGCTGGGTGCCGGTTCCTGCGCCTGCAGCTGCACCTGTGCTGGCGCCTGAACGGCTTCGACGTCGACAGCGTGCACGCCTGATGCGCCCAGCGCCAGGGCGAGCGCCAGTGCCATTGCCAGCGCGTGCAGCGCAGGGCGCCCTGCAGCGAGGACCGGGGATCGACGGTGGCGTGTCAAAGATTGCAAAGTTTCAGTTCAGTAAATAAAAATGAACCGGGCGAATGTAAGCGATGCCTACTCGCTTGTCAAAATTTCGCCTGCGAACATGCCATTCCGGCAGCACTTTGCCACGCTGGCAAATCGGCAGATGATGATGCCGTCCGGACCGGTTCCGCAGCGCGACGATGATCTCGCGAAAGTGCCTCCTTCAGGCGGAGCCATGCAATTCGCCTGTCATCGAGTTGTCGTACAATCCAGCCCTTTTACGGCAGCCGGGACCCACCCGATGTCGTTATATCGGCAGTACCCTTGAGAACTTTTGAAGAAAAACGGGAGTAACAGCATGCGTACCAAACAGGCCCTGACCCTCGACGACGTCAAGAAGATTGCCGCCGCTGCCGAGGCCGAGGCGCTCGCCAACAAGTGGGCCGTCACCATCGCCATCGTTGATGACGGCGGCAATCTGCTGTGGCTGCAGCGCCTCGATGGCGCACCGGCCGTGTCGGCCTCGATCGCTCCATCCAAGGCGCGCACCGCCGCCCTCGGCCAGCGCGAGACCAAGGTCTATGAAGACGTGATCAACAACGGTCGCTATTCCTTCCTGTCGGCGCCGAACATCGACGGCCTGCTCGAAGGTGGTGTGCCCATCGTCGCCGGCGGCGACTTCGTCGGTGCCGTCGGCGTGTCCGGCGTGAAGTCGAACGAAGACGCGCAGATCGCCCGCGCCGGCATCGCCGCACTCGGCCTGTAAGCCGCCGGGTTGCGAGCCGGCCTTCGGCGTTGCACATGATGCAACGCCGAAGGCCGGGCAGCGGGTGAGCGAGTGCTTCGCCCCTGACCCGCGCCTTCACTCAGGTTGCCCGAGGCAGGTGCTTCACGGTATAATTGCAAGGTTTACCTAAGTATCCCGCCGTCCGCGCAAACCACCTTCCAACTCGTCCCGCATTGCCCGGTGTCCGCACGCCTAATCGCGGTGCGACCTGAGCAGGCAGACGCCTAGCCGCGGCGGTAACAACCCAGGAGTTACCCTTGCCGCCATTTTTCACGGCCAACCAAGTGCCGGCCATACTCGCGCTCGCAGATGGCACGGTCTTTCACGGATATTCCATCGGCGCTGCTGGCAAGACCAGCGGGGAAGTGGTGTTTAACACCGCGATGACCGGTTATCAGGAAATCCTGACCGATCCCAGCTACAGCCGCCAGATCGTCACGCTGACCTATCCGCACATCGGCAATACCGGCGTCAATCCGGAAGATGTCGAGTCGTCCAAAGTGCATGCCGCCGGCCTGATCATTCGCGATTTGCCGCTGCAGGTGTCGAACTTCCGCGCCACGCAAAGCCTGCCGGATTACCTGAAAGCCGAGGGCATCGTCGCCATCGCCGGCATCGATACCCGCAAGCTGACGCGCGTGCTGCGCGAGAAGGGTGCGCAAAACGGCGCCATCGTCGCCGGCCCGAACGTGAAGGCCGAGACTGCGCTGGAACTGGCGCGCGCTTTCCCGGGCATCAATGGCATGGACCTCGCCCAGGTCGTGTCGACCAAGGAAAAATACGAGTGGACCCAGACTGAATGGACGTTGGGCGAGGGCTATGGCACGCAAGCTAACCCGAGATTCCACGTCGTCGCCTTCGACTACGGCGTCAAGTACAACATCCTGCGCATGCTGGCGCAGCGCGGTTGCAAGGTCACCGTGCTGCCGGCGCAAGCGACCGCTGCTGAAGCGCTGGCGCTGAATCCGGACGGCGTCTTCCTGTCCAACGGCCCCGGCGACCCGCAGCCCTGCGATTACGCCATCGCCGCTTCGCGTGAGTTGATCGAGAAAGGCCTGCCGACCTTCGGCATCTGCCTCGGCCACCAGATCATGGCGCTGGCCTCGGGGGCAAAAACGCTGAAGATGAAGTTCGGCCACCACGGCGCGAACCATCCGGTGCAAGACCTCGATACCAAGCAGGTGATGATCACTTCGCAGAACCACGGCTTTGCGGTCGACCCCGACTCGCTGCCATCCAACTGCCGCGTCACGCATGTGTCGTTGTTCGATGGCTCGCTGCAAGGCTTCGAGCGCACCGACAAACCCGCATTCTGCTTCCAGGGCCATCCCGAGGCGTCGCCGGGGCCGCACGACATCGCCCCCCTGTTCGATCGCTTCGTGGCGATGATGGAGAAACACAAGCATGGCTAAGCGCACCGACATCAAGAGCATCCTCATCATCGGCGCCGGCCCGATCATCATCGGCCAGGCCTGCGAATTCGATTACTCCGGCGCACAGGCCTGCAAGGCGCTGCGCGA
>JACCDY010820083.1_pt1 | contig 34216 bp, 61 predicted proteins | sample 7446391 | NCBI WGS metagenome assembly JACCDY01 (sample SAMN15323451, study PRJNA562643) | freshwater metagenome | isolation source: river surface water | place: USA:Blue River Watershed | collected 2017-08-18 | reverse complement strand
CCATTGCGAAAAACAGATCGTCTGCACTATTAAGGTAAAACTCATTATCATCGTTAATCGTTTCTGACATTGCTTTCAAAAGTTCCAGTAAACTGACTTTGATTTTCTGTGTGCCTAGTTTAACAGTGACGTCTTTGTTTTTAACGGTTGCCGATACACTAGCACCGTTTTTTTCTAATATTTGGAACGACACATAATCGTGCGATGGTAAGTGCATTGTTTTTACGTGGTCCATATCTACCATTGTAATCATAAAACCCTCCTATATCCCGAAAAAAGAATCAAACACCGATATTACAGCAACTATAACTAATAGTTTTTCTGCAAAATCACTATATCCATTGATAACTAAAAACCCAGAAACTATTACAGATATTACTAAGAACAACCACATTCCAATTTTTTTCACTTTATGCCCTCCTATAATGCGTTAACAAACGCTGGTATCATAATAAGTGTAAAAACCGCTACTACTAACATACACCCTATAAAGTCTTTAGTTGATTGTTTCATTTTTATACCTCGTTTAAAATGTCAAGCGCAGATTGTGGCCATTTTGTATAACTATCCCAATTATCTGTTTCTGATTGCATTTTATAACAATCGTACGTTTCACCATCAATTTCAATTTCTGGAGTAGCCCATGTTGAAGCAAGATAAGTATAATCATTATAATTTGGTTTGCCATCTCTAAAAATATTACCGCCAGTATATTCCCAATCGCTAAACAAACCAGCGCAAGCATCTTTAAAACCGTTTTCTTTAATAAGTAGAGCTGCTTTTTCCCAATCAAAAACCATTAATTCTTTACCTCTATTTGCTTCTCCCATTGCGAATGCTGCCATACTATTCATTTTACAATCCTCCTAATTTCAATTTTGTTTTTAAAGTAAACCACTTCTACCTGATCTGATTCTTTAAACATTTCGCACTTTGGTACATTTGTCAGTACGCTAATCGTATTAGTTCGGTTTTGTCTGCGCACCAGTATTTTCTTTTCTCTGTAAAGTTCCTTCATACAACCTCCTTTGCGTAATCGCCATTTGTTAATATGATTATATCATAGCGACAACGCATGTCAATAGATAAATCAAAAGTTTTTTAAAAAGTTTTCAGCCGATCTGATTTTTTTGTGCATATAATAGAAGAAAGATTTTTTGTATCAATCATGACGGATTGTGATTGACAATGAATTTTAATGGTGGTACAATTTAATTGAAAGGTGGTGATTCAATGCTAACTAAAAAAGAACTAGCCGAAACATTAAAGGTTTCCGTTCCTTCGATAGAACGGTACATGAAGGCTGGTATGCCATATTTGAAAATGGCGAACGGATCTGTAAGATTTGAAATCGAAGAAGTTAAAAAATGGGCCTATGAAAAGAAAGGGAAATAATTATGGAATGGAATTTATTAATAAAAGGGAGTAATGAAATTATAGGAGATGAAGGATATCCCGTAGATTCAATAAAATATTCACATGAACTTTATTTTCATTCTCTTGAAGAGTTGCTCGAATTTATAAAATTGAATCAAAAATACGCTATTCAATACCATGAGTATGAAATAACTTATATTTAAGGTGGTTCGATATGGCTATTAAAAGAATTGTTAGTACAGAATTTTGGACAGATTCAAAAGTTGTAGATGAATTTAGCCCGGAGGACAAATATTTCATGCTTTACCTTTTAACTAATCCGCACACTACACAATTAGGAATATACAAACTTAATGAAAAAATTGCAGCATTTGAACTTGGTTATTCAACAGAAGCGGTAAAAGTATTGCTAGATCGTTTTGAAAACAAATACGAATTGATTAAGTTTTCTAAAGAAACAAAAGAAATTGCTATAAAAAATTATTTGAAACATTCTATTGTAAAAGGAGGAAAACCAGTTGAAGATTTGCTAGATAAAGAATTAAACCAGGTAAAAGACAAGAATCTTGTAAATTGGGTGTTTCATTGTCTTAATGAATATTTGAATTTAAATGAAACTGTTATTAAAGTATTAAATAAAAACATTAATGATAATGACAATGACAATGAAGAATCGTACCACGATTCGTACAACGATTCGTTAAAAGGTAGAAAAATTAAATGTTTCATTCCTCCGACTATTGACCAAATAAAAGAATATTGCGAACAAAGAAATAACAATGTAGATGCCAAAAGGTTTTACGATTATTTTGATTCTAGCGATTGGGTTGATTCAAATGGCAACAAGGTTAAGAACTGGAAACAAAAAATAATAACGTGGGAATCGTTGGGGAATAAAAACGAAAGAAAGGTTGCTGATTTCTAATGTTATCTAAAAAAGTGTTTAAGGATAAGATGCAAGATTTAATAGACTTCTACCCTGGTTGGGGAATAAAAACAGACAACTCAAGTGTGATGGCTAAATGGTATGATAAGTTTAGAGATTACACTGACGATCAGTTTTTCGAAGCGGTTAACAAACACATCGAAACGGTAGCATTTAATCCAACAGTAGCCACGCTTAAAGAGAACACAAGCAAAAGTAATGAAAAGATAATTGACGGTGTAAGATACATTGGAGGTTTAAAGGTATATGAATGACATATTAACCATACAACGTTATGTAATAGCCAACTGGCTAATGAACCACTACACCGAAAAAATAACAAGTGTTCATAAACATTGTTTCGAAGGTGGACTTGCTGAAATCTATTCACTGATTAAAAAGCAATACATCGAAACTGGCAGCGTTGATATGGTTGGCATCTCATACGACTTTGACACACTTATTGAAATCACAAACGAAAATTTACACTTATCATTAAGCATTGACTCATGCGTTACTAAGTTAAACACATATAGAAGCGAAAAGGCTAATAGGTACATTGGATCTAAGCTCACATTAGGAGAAATAACAGAATCAGAAGCGATAGACCTATTAAACAAGAAAATGGAAATCACAGAGGAAAAGGTTTCAAAAGGAAAGGAGATTGCTGCAGAAACCTATCAAAAGTTAATCGAACGATTTGAACAAAAACAAACGTTAAAAACTGGGCTTAATAGATTCGATGGAATTATCGGAGATTTAAACGAAGTTGGGTTTTTCGTGTTAGGCGGTAGGCCATCGAGTGGTAAAACGGTATTAGCGTTAAACATAGCAGAAGCTGTAGCAAAGCAAGATAAAAAGGTTTTGTTTTTTAGCCTTGAAATGTCAAAGCATAAAATCATGCAACGTATTCTAGTATCAAATGCAATGGTTGACAATGAGAAAATAAAAAACAAAACTTTAGATCAGACCGAATTTAAAAAACTGTTTGATGCTTGTAACAAAGACCACTTAGAGAACATTGACATTATAGACAATTCAGGAATGACAATTGACGAGATTATTACTAAGTCTGTATCGTTGCATAAGAAAAACAAATATTCAGCGATTATTATTGATTATCTGCAACTTATACAAGCCGATGGCAATAGCATTAGGGAAAAGATGATAAACGTATCTCATGGTTGCGTAACGCTTAGAAAGATGCTAGAAATACCAATAATCGTAATATCAAGTTTATCCAGGGCGAATCAAGCGAGAGCAGACAAACGACCGATAATGTCAGATTTAGCAGAAGCGGGGGCGATAGAGTTTGATGCAGACACAATAGCATTTGTGCATCGTGAATTTATTGAGAACAACGAAGCAAACCCATGCGATGCAGAAATCATATTCAGAAAGAATCGTGATGGCAATCTTGGGATAGCAAAACAGTATTTTAGAGGTGAGTATTTTAAGTTTAGCAACTGGCAACAAGAACCTAGATAGACCACTAATAGAGTGGTTATACTTTAAAACAAGGAGGAAAGCATGGAAGGTGAAAGATTAATAAGAGAGTTGTTGAGCGTTAAAAAGAAATTTGAAAACAAACCAGTGCTTACATTTGAAACAAATATACCTATGATGATTTATGATGTTGTGAATGAATTAAACAAACTTAATGCAGAAATAGAATCAAACAAGCACTACATCGAGTTAGGTAAGGCGATAGAGAAGGCGTTTGATGAAGGATACACGTTAATGAAAGTGTCTGATACAGACGTTGTAGATGTTAGATACGAAGACACAATTGAAATTGAAGTTTACAAAGAAATTAACGATTTGCTTACATGGAAAGAAGGGAAAAATCATGATTAAAGATATAGTGTTTGAAAAGGATGTTGTAACAACAAAACATTACATTTTCAGAGGAATTACAACCGAGTTTATGACATACGAAATATATAGAAAAGCAAGAGCAATGGCTAATATGAGTATTCAAAAAGAATGTTTTATTTGTGAAAATGAATTTAAAGACGAAGAAAATTTAGGATTGTTATTTAATGGAAATAGAACAAACAAACTTTGTTGTGAAAAATGTTCGATTGAATGGGCAGAAGGGAGAGAGTAATGAGTAATGTAATTAAGCACAAAACTGTAAAGACAAAAAAAGACCATAATTGTTTTGGTTGCGGTAGGAAATTTGAAAAAGGTTCACTTTTAACGTCTGTTACAAGCGTAGACGGTGGCGATATATCTACAAGCTACTGGTGTGATGTATGCAATGAATATTGGAACAAATTTATGGACGCAGAGGATTTGATAAATTACGGAGATTTAAAAGCTAATGATTTTGAAGAATGGGAAGCAATAAGAATTAAAGTGGAAGGGAGAGAGTAGATGCCTAAGTATAAAGTCGTTTGGGATGAATATGTTGGAAAACATGAAATCATAGTTGAAGCCGAAACAGAAAGCAAAGCTACTTACAAAGCGTATAAAAGCGAGTTAGGTAAAAATCTCAGCAAACATTGTAGATTTATAGATTTTCTAAAATACCTGCATCATTACACTACAAAGATTATAGAAAGCGAGGGCAAGTGATGAAAGTAACCATAGATCCACCTAAACGCAGTAACTACTTTGACATTAAACTAAACGGTATCGGCGGCAGAGATGATTCAGCGCAGAAACAATTGGTAGTTGGGAGTATAATGGACAGTATGGCGAGGCGCAGTAGGAAAACTAAAGTTGTTAGGCATGGATATAGCGATTAACGCTCGAAATTTGACCGTAGCGAGGATTTAATTTAAAAGTGGATAAATAGGTTGGCAGATGATAAAAACGTCTATAAATGAATATTACGCTAGAAAGAAGGTGTGAGGTGATACCTGGACAAATAAGTATATTTGAAATCATGGAAGAAGAGAAGAAATGCACCGATTGTGGCCACTGGTTTTTTAACAGATGCACATGGGGCGAGATGATGAAAGAAGGAACTACAAAGTGCAGAAATCAGGACAAGTGGGTGCTAGGTGATGATGCAAAGATACGCAGAGGACTAATCAAAGAATACAGAAACGAAAAAGCAATTAAAATGGAATTCACATCATATGGCACACCTGAATGTTGCAAAGAAGCAAAAAGAAAGTTGGTATAACATGACCAAACATCAACTACACGATCTAATCTTAAAGAACCACGACAAACTGAAACGATTCCCACACATGGAAACAGTAACGAAAGAATGGTTAAAAGCACTTGATAAGGTGAAGGAGGACAAATTGTGAAAGGAAGAGTTGAATTTATAGATAACAAAACAGCGAATGATTTTTTGCTACCTAGACATTACTCTGGAAGAAAACCGCAAATATCAAAAGCATTTGGATTGTATGATGGAGAAAGATTGGTTGCTGTTTGCACTTTTGGTAAACCAGCAAGCAACAGTTTGTGTGAAGGAATATGCGGGAAAGAACATTCAAAAAGTGTGTATGAACTAAACAGACTATGTAGGGTTGAAGATTGGTATGAACCATTAAGCGCTTTTGTGTCTACTTGTTTAAGAAGGCTTAGAGGTCAAAATTGGATTGTGGTTTCATATAGCGACACAGGAATGAATCACAATGGCTATATTTACCAAGCGTGTAATTTTATTTACACTGGTCAAACAAAAGAACGTACAGATAAATACACAGAAGGAAATAAGCATAGTAGGCATTATAAAAACGAAAATCAAGGCGAATACAGAAAGATCAGAACTGCAAAAAATAGATATGTTTACTTTTGCACAATTAACAAAAAGATTAAAAACGAATGGAAAAACGCTTTAAATTACGATATATTACCATATCCAAAACAAGAAAACAAAAATTATGTGTTGGGTGAATACCAAAAAGTTGAACTTATAAAAATTAAGGAGGACATATGACAATAAACAAAGGTTACGATACATCAGAACAAAAAGACATCACTGTTATCGCAATCAACATCGACTACTACGAGGAACTGAAACGAAAAGCCGACGCATACGATGCTATAAAAAAAGGTGTAATTGTAGAATGGGACGGAGGAATGTATATTTCTGTTTGTGAAAATTGTGGTCACGATTCGCTAGAATTTCAAGATAATTATTGCGTGAAATGCGGGGTAAAACTAAATTGGTAAAATAAAAAAGTGGCTATTCCATAAGGAGTAACCACTTTATTTTATAACGATGATTTTAATATAAGCCATGTGCCTTTAGCCTTGCGACAAATTAGTTTGCCTTGCTCGCATTTCTGCTGGATTGCTCTTGGCGATATGCCGAGGATTTCGGCTGCCTCTTGTACGGTGATGATTTGGTCGAGTTTATTCGTTGATTGACACGTTTTCATGGCTTCCACCTTTGCCCGCATTGCTTGCATGTTATTGCTTCGGCGCTTACAACAATTTTGTCTTTTTCTCCGTACTCTCTAGTTTCCGGTGACATATAAGCGTTACAGTTAATGCAAATTATTACAAACCCGAATCTGTTTGAGATGTGAATTTTTTCATTATCCATTTGATACCTCCAATTTGTTTTGTCTTTCAATTGACTCTTTAAGTTGAATAAAGTTTTCATTGTCAACGTTTAATTTTTCACCATCTTTCATAACAACCATTGCCGACTGCCAACCAACAGCGTAAATCATGCGCAATTCATCTGTGTTAATAACATAGTCTTTACTTGAAATAATCATAATAACCTCCAAGCGGTTTAAGGATTACCGCAAACCATTAATTTTTATAAAATTTCTATTGTGTACGGTATACCAGAAGAACAACCTGTACCTATAAAAAACTGTCCGCCATTTGAATAAGAGTAATTAGTTATAATGTCCCATAATTCGTCATCGTCTGTTGAATGACCTTTATAGTTTATTACATGTCCATCTCCAAAAGTTACTTTAATATTTTTCATTGGTTATACTTCCTTTCTACATCAAATATTAAATCGCTTAACCTTTTAACCATTTCTGTTTTTTCTTCTTTTGTTGCACTCGAATTGTAAATTGCTAATAGTAAGGCTTCGTAGTTTGTCATGATTACCTCCAATTTTCATAAATGATATTTACGCGGTATTGATTTTTCAACTCATTAGCATAGGCGATCGCCTGTTTTTTCTCGCTACCATTGAACCGCTTATGTGTTCCGTAGATTGATTCATCTTTTTTAAGTCGCTCACCGTTTAATAATTTGTACTTATTGACGTATACTGTTATTTCTATACCGCCTTTATATGATTTTCTGCGGTTTACTATGATTTCTTTATATTCGACCACTTGCGAACATTTGCCAATCTGCTCGAATATCATCATTTCAAGGCCTTTAAGTTCCTGACGTGCTTTCTCAATGTCTGCTGATATTTTAAGGAGTGATTTTTCATCATAGCAGTTTTTTATATAATAATCGGTATCGGTGAAAACATTTTGCAACCATCTAATTGACATTTTGAAAACCTCCTACCCAAAGTATTCTACATCATCAGGGCTAACGCCATTTTCAAGTTGTGCATATACATAACATAATGAATCTGTATCCAGTTCGTTTTCATCGAATCCATTTAAGTCTAACCAAGTTTGGAAAAGTGAGTTTAATTTTTTAGTTGTCATTTCAGTCACCTAAGGGGGACTAATCCCCCGCCCTTTCTTATTTTAATTTTTTTGTGTTATCAACTATTTTCTCTGAACCGTACTTATTGCGAATTTCGTTCATGTCTTTTGATTTTCTAGAAAATGTTTTGTACTCTTCAGGTCTCCAGTACCACATTAACTTTTTAGATGCCCAGATAAAACCGTTTTCTTTTAAAGTGTCTTTGTGTTCTCTTGTGTTGCCTGAAACCCAGATCCAAGAGCCGACTAATTCAATTTCGAGTCCATCTAAGTCCATAATGTTGAGAATAACTTCTCTGTATTGCTCAGGCATTTCGTTTGTTTCGTGTGTGCCTTGTGCTTTTGCTTGCTCGTTGTAACCATGTTTTAAGATTTCGAAAAGTCTGTCATATTCGTTATTTAATGCTTTCATCTGCTCAACGTCTCCGCCTCTGTCTGGGTGAAACATCATTGCAAGTTTTTTATATTGTGCTTTAAGTTCTGTTAGAGTTTGGATTCCTTCAAATAAGTTTTTCATGTTGTAACCCTCCCATTTGTTAGCCGATCGGCTTGTCTATGTACTCAGTATATTCGCAATTACGAAGTATGTCAATAGGGTTTTTGAAAGTTTTTTAAAATATTTTTTCAAAGTGGTTGAACCGTTGCAATATCAATGATTGTAAATTGTCTGAAAATATGCTATAATGTATATGTGAACTAATTACATTAATAACTTCTATGGGACAGGGTCTTGCAAGCCTTTTCGATGCCCTACACATCGGATTACCATAGTTGTTATGATTACCTGTAGGGGGTATCAATATGAAACATGGCAACACTTATTATTTAGAGTTAAGTCGCACTCTATTTAATCAACACACTTACGAAGAATTGCCGATGTATTCAAGATGGATATTTACGGTCCTAAATGAACTCGAGCAACGATACACTGGATATAAAGAGGATTACTTTTTTAGAAGTGATGAAGATTTAGCAGAAGATTGCGGATTGTCGGTATCAACCGTTAAACGATATAAGAAACATTTAATAAAATTAGGTTATGTGCAGCACTGGAACACTCATTTTATAAACAAGGAAACAAACAAACAATCAGAGAAAAAAGTATCCGCTTATAGGATATTAGTATAGCAGAAGTTCCTACAGACACTTTGGGCAAAAGCTCCTACAGAACCACATGCAAAAGTTCTCACAGAGCCACTATATAAGAATTAGACTTTGTATTTAAGAATTAGACTTACTCTATTTAAGATTTAGTAAATAACATAGTCCGCTTGCGCTGGACCGTATGCGCTTGTAAATCACAAGGTAGGTATTTATGACAGTAGGAGAGTACATCGATGAACTACTAGAAATTATAGAATCACTTGAATCTTATAGTGATGATGAAGAGTTAACGGTACACCAAGACGAAACTGGATATACACATTTTATTGTTGGCGATCTGAACCGTTACAAGGAGGGATTATCGTGACCGTAAAAGAACTTAAAGGCATTTTAAACCGCCTAGATGATGAAAAGGAAATACTTGTAGAGATAGATGGCATCGGAGCGTTTCCTATATATTTGATTGAAGAAAACGAAGAATACGAAAAAGGAAAATACGTCATATATACTTAAAGGTGATTTATGAACACTTACATTATATCTAAAGGTAAACTAAAAGTAATACCAGGCAAGGCTAAACCGTTAACCATAGAGGAGTTTTTAAAGTCTATTGAAATTAGAAAGTGAGGTATTAAACAATGCACAAAGACCCACCTAAAGATAAACACCCAGGCGGCAGACCACCTTTATATAAATCAGCAGAAGAAATGCAAAAGCTAATAGACGAATACTTCTTAGAATGTGAAGGTAAACCATTTATAAAGCCAGATGGGGAGGTCCTAACAGATAAGCATGGTTACCCTGTAATGGTTGGAGTAAAGCCACCTAGCATAGTAGGGCTTGCACTCAAACTGGGGTTAAAGAGCCGACAAGCCATTATAAACTACCAGGATAGACCAGAGTTTAATGACACAATTACACGCGCCAAGATGCGAATAGAGGAATACAACAACGCTAGACTCTTTGACAAAGACGGTGTTAGAGGTGCAATGTTCTCTTTGTCAGTGAACTATGGATACGTAGAAAAGCAAGGCATTGAACACAGCGGACAGATCGGCGTTAAGATAGTTGACGATATTGAGTAACAGTAATACTAAACTTTTTTATACGTTTGGTCAGACGAGTTTACTAGTGTTTCTGAGTAGTATTACTAAACTTTTGGTGAAAATATGACAAAAATCAGTTTATCGGATATAATATGCGAACAGTTCCACGAGTTGCACAAGTCCGTGAAGAAAAACGAATACCTAGAATATTTTTTAAAAGGCGGTAGGGGTAGCACCAAATCGTCTTTTGTGGCGATTGAGATTATACTTGGAATGATGCGCGACGCTGAATCGGGAAAGCATACAAACTGCGTGGCCATGCGCAAAGTTGGACTATATCTAAAAGACTCGGTTCATGAGCAGCTGTTATGGGCGATTGACATATTAGGAGTAACTCAGTATTGGGATAGCAAGTCAAGCCCACAATCATTAACGTATATGCCAACTGGGCAAAAGATTTTATTTAGAGGCGCGGACAAACCTAAAAAAATCAAGTCAATCAAATTTGCCAAAGGCTACTGCAAATACATTTGGTATGAGGAATTAGACGAATTCGAGGGAATGCACGAGATCAGGACCATCAATCAATCATTAATGAGGGGTGGAGATTCGTTCCAGGTGTTTTACACTTACAACCCACCGCAACGCGTTACAAACTGGGTTAACATAGAAGTCAATCAGACCAAACCGAACAGAGTGGTCCATCATTCAGACTATACCAAAGTACCGCGGAAATGGCTTGGTGAGAACTTCATACAAGAAGCTGAACACCTTAAAAGGACCAAACCCGAATTATACGAACACGAATACATGGGTACGGTTACAGGCACAGGCGGAGAGGTGTTCACGAACGTTGTCATAAGACCGATAACAGACGCGGAAATAAAAGATTTCGACAAAGAGAATCGCGGAATTGACTTCGGATTTGCTACCGACCCATTCGCATATAACACCGTTTACTACGACCGCAAACGCAAGCGGTTATTTGTGTATTACGAGATAGACGCGGTAGGAATGTCTAATCGCGCAGCATACGAGCAGATAATCAAAGAAAACAAGCGGAACGATCTGATTATCGCGGATAGTGCAGAACCAAAGTCGATAAGCGAGATGCAACAATACGGACTTAAATTGATAGGTGCGAAGAAAGGACCTGATTCAGTTGACTATGGGATTAAATTCTTACAAGGTTTAGAGGAAATCATAATAGACGATACACGATGCCCGAATACCGCGCGCGAGTTTACGACATACGAACTCGAGAAGGACGCAAACGGAAACTTTAAGAACCGTTATCCTGATAAGAATAATCACCACATCGACACAATACGATACGCGCTCAATATGGAAATAATGAACCATAAGCAAGAAGAAAAGCAACCGGCTAAACCTAGACGCGATGAATACCAAGACTATGTAAACGAAATGACGAGGTGGTAATATGGAATTTATAACTGGATTACTGGCGGGTATATGTGTATTTGAGGCATATTTGCTCTATACGCACCGCAAACCGGCAAAGGTAAAAGAGATTGACAAACGGGAACAAGAAGAACAGGAACGCAGAGAGAAGCATCTACAGGCATTATTAAATTATGACGTTGACACAGCGTATCATGGGGGTAAACGATGAATGACATGTTAAAAGAATGGGAATGGTACGAAGCTGGGAAGCGGTTTAACTCGAAATTAGATCCGCCACAATCCGACATGGTAGAGGTCAACTGGGATATGTTCAGCGGTAAACAGTGGGTAAACTCAGGCGCATTTGATGATTTGCCAAAACCAGTGTTCAATGTAATCAATCGGATTATATCGTTCTTCGTGGCATCATTAACGAGTAATGCAGTTAAAGTATCGTTTGATACAATGGCAAAACTACCGTTCACAGAGGACACTGAAGCAGACCTAGAAATACTTAACGCATCGTGGGAGAATTTCGCAGAACGTGAAAAACTTCAAGACAAAGTAAGACAGTTGTACCTAAACGCAGCTATCGAAGGTGATATGTGTTTGCACTTCTATTTTGACACCAATAAGAAACCATATGATGGTAAACTATCGGAAATCATTGGAGAAATCTGTTGCGAAGTCATTAGAAGTCAAGACGTGTTCTTCGGCAATCCAAATACAGCAGATACGCAATCGCAACCGCACATTATCATTAGAGGACGTGCAACAGTAGGCGAACTCCAAGCAGAGTATGACGAGATTAAAGGGAACGATGCGTACACAGTGCAAACGGATAGTCCAGACGATGAAAACGATGAACTGATTGAACTTGACGATGTGGACTCACTCGGCAAAGCAACTTATATCATCTGCTACACTAAGAAGAAAGTTAAGGATAAGGTAGTAGACGAACTTACTGGAGAAGAAACCATTAAGGAAAGAGAAACCGTCCTAGTATCAAAATTAATCCGTGACAAGTACATTTACAAGGACATTGACACTGGACTTTCACTCTATCCGATAGCGTTTAACAACTGGGAGCGTCAAAACTCTATTTACCACGGTAGAGCGCTGTGCACATCAATTATTCCAAATCAGATATTCATTAATCGCATGTTCGCTATGGCAATGCAAAACCTAATGATGACAGCGTTTCCTAAACTGATTTATGATAAGCAAAGGGTAGGCAATCCATCAAACAGAATCGGAACATCAATAGGTGTTGACAATATGCAACCTGGTGACAACATTGCTAATCTGATGAAGTATCTTGAACCGGGGAACATGTCGGCGCAAGTCGTGCAATTAATTGACATGGCAATGGATTTTACTAAAGATATGCTAGGGGCTAACTCGGCTTTACTTGGTAGTGTAAACCCAGAAGCAGCATCGGGAACAGCAATAACAATTGCAGCACGTCAAAGCGGTGTGCCACTGGAAAACCCTAAAAATAACATGTATGAACTGTTAGACGATAGCGGACGTATCTATATTGACATGGTAGAAACCTATTACGGTGAACGACCTGTTATATTAGAATCAGAAGGTGTTAAAACAGTAGTGTTATACGATTTTGGAAAGTTTAACGACATTTACCTTTCAACTAAAGTAGACGTAGGCGCAACGACTTACTGGAATGAGATTGCTGCAATTCAGACATTAGACAATCATCTCAACGCTGGACGCATCACGTTTGAACAGTACCTAGACAGAGTGCCAGACGATTATATCCCTGGCAGGGCTGGACTACTGGAAGATGAAAAAGCCAAGATGGCACAACCACAAGATGATATGAACACAATTGTTAGCCAAATGTCACCAGAGATGCAAGCACAGTTTGCACAGTTACCACCAGACCAGCAACAAGCGTTACTGCAAGAATTTATGCAGAACCAACCAATGTAGTGCAAAGTATTGCATGCAAAATATTGCAAATTGTCTGACAATATGCTATAATAAGGAGTGTAACATGGATAAAATGACAAACGGTTTCGTCACAGTTCCAGAAGGGCAAGAAGCAAACGTTCAACTGGATATTAAGCGAAATTTTGAAGAACAAGTGTTAAGAGAGTTCGGTATAAAGGCAAAGGTTAAAGTTAAACTTGTGCCAATCGAGCAGATAATTGAAAACGTGTCAGACCGTTTAAATTTCACACATGGATACACAGTTAGAATCAGAGGGTAACCAAGCCCAAAGGAGAACATTATGGAAATTATGGATAACCAAGTCCAAGAAGAATTAGATTATATTTTACCAGACGATTACGAGGAAGAAGCAGAGGACACCACCGAAGCCGAACAGGAAGAATCAGAGGTACTTGAAGGTGACGAAGCACAGGAAGTTGTAGAGGAAGTAGATGCTACAACAATAGTAGACAACACACCTGCACTTGATGAACTAGAGGTTAAATTCCTCCACGAAGTCAAGAAGTTAAAAGACATTCCTAGAGAAGAACTGCAAACGTTAGTTCAGAAGGGAATGAATCACGATCGAATCGCAGAACGCTACACACAAGCAACTGAAAAACTAGAGCGCATGAAAGACCTTGGCGCACTCTATGGCATGACCGAAACCGAAGTAATGGACGCATTATTTAACAGGTATTATGAGGACACCGCCGATAGAGAAGGTCTGACACCTCAACAAGTCAAAGCAAGAGTTGAAGCAAACAAGAAGGATTCGATGCAACGTATGTTTGACAAATTCAATGAGAAGTATCCAAACGTCAACGCTAACGATATTCCTAAAAACGTATGGGAAGAAGTTAAGGCTGGCGAGGATTTAGTCAGAGCATACTCGGAACACATCAAACAAGAAACTTTATCCGCCAAAGATGGCGAAGTAAACCAACTAAAAACTAAGATAGCGGAACTGGAGGGCAAACTAAAGACCTTCACTCAAAACGAAACAGTTAAGAAAAAAGCTGTCGTTAAATCTACATCGGTAAACGGTTCAGATAACGTGAAGGAGGACGATTTCCTCGCAGGGCTGCTAGGTGACTAATAAGGAGAGAAACCAATGGCAGTTAATTTAAGTAAAAATTATAATAAAGCGGTAGACCAAGTTTATACGCTCAATTCATTAACTAAAGCAGCATTTGGACAAAAGTATGAATTCATCGGCGCTAAAACAGCGGTAGTTTACACAATGACTTCGCAAGCACTTACAGACTACACTAGAACTGGTTCCGATAGATACGGTTCGCCTGCTGAACTTCAAGACACCATCAACGAATATGCAATCGCTAAAGATCGTTCTTTCTCAATCACGGTTGATAAAGGAAACGCTGTTCAGCAATCAGTAGATAAAACTGCTGGCAAAGTTATCAAAATGCAAATGATGGAACAACTTTTCCCAGAACAAGACACTTACAACCTTACTGTTTTAGCAGCAGCAGCATTAGCAGAAGCGCAAGTGGCAACAGCAGCAATCACAGCTTCAAACGCTTACGAAAAGTTACTTGATGGCGCAGTAGCACAAGACAATGCTAAAGTACCAAGAAAAGGTAGAATTGCATTTGTTTCGCCTTCGTTCTACAAGTTTATTAAACTCGATGCGTCTTTTGTAAAGGCTTCTGACATTGCGATGAAAACTTTGATTACTGGTCAAGTAGGCGAAGTGGATGGAATTAAAATCGTTATGGTTCCGACTTCGTACCTTCCAGCAAACACAGCGTTTATCTTGTTCCATCCAGAAGCAGGTGTTGCACCTATGCAGCTTGAAACAGTTAAAACACATGTTGATCCACCAGGAATTAATGGTATCTTAGTTGAAGGAAGATTCATCTATGATGCGTTTGTATCTGTTCCTAAAAGAAAAGCAGCATACCAACATAAAATTGCATAGTTAACGGGGGAGAAATCCCCCTTTTCCTAGTAAGGAGTTGATTAAATGAAAATGAAAAAAGGCAATACGATTATTGAGTGTACTTCTTTTGTTTCTAACGTATGGGAAAGAGATGGTTTTGTTCCTTTCGATGAAGAACCAGAGGAACTAACATATCAAGACATGAAACGTATTGCAAAAGAAAACGGTATCAATTCGCATGGCATGAGCAAAGAAACATTACTTGAATCCATAAAAGAATACATTTAGCCAAACCATAGGCGAGTAGATTAATAGTCTATTCGCTTTTTAAGTTAAGGAGGGCTTAAAATGGCACTACTTGAAAGAAGAAACCCCAGACCACTTATAGAGTCTATTGACCCTGTACACCAAGCAATCCACGAAAGAGGAATGTATGTTATTAGCAAGACATTCTTAGCGGTTGCAAATAACGGATATGCAAGGATACACATTGTACCGCCAGCAGGATACGAAGCGCATGTCAGGTTAAACGTAAACACAGAAGGAAAATGTTACCTTAAGACATATACGGGCACTACTTACACCAACGCAGGAACAGCAATGACACCATTTAACAGGGCATCATCTGGTGGGGCTAGTACACTATTGGCATACCACACACCAACTATAAACGTTTTAGGAACACTAAGGGGAGATGATATGGTTGGCGGTGGATTCGGTGGTAACTCATTCGGTGCAAATGCTAACCAAGAGTTCGAGTCGATTATTGCACCTGGAACAGACTTCATGTTAGAACTTCAAAACGTGGCAGGTTCTGCAAAAGACATTAATATGACATTCAATTATTATTTAAGAAGTACCACCTAAGGGGTGATTAAATGACCACAGTAAGTAAAATCATGTTAGACGTTCGGGCTTTAATGGACGAACTCACAAAAAAAGGTGTGCAGATACCCGATATATCGGTGGCTGATCTAGTTGCTAAAGGTGTTAGATTAGTCGATATGGCACAAAAGGAACTGTATGCCATCGGTAACTTTTATAAGAAATTTGAGATTACCCAAAAAAATCCTGACAATTTGCTCGGTAAGTTTGCTGGATTTGATGTGAAGGAATTTAGCGGAACAGATATCATCATTGGCGGGTATGTTGCAAAGAGTTACTACTTTGAAGCAGACGACACAGGAACGTGCGTAATAGAGGAACAGGAAGGCGGAACGTGGCAGACGTTAGTTAGTATTCCACTAACCGCAAGCGTTAAAATGAACGCTTATAAAGGGTTATTAGCACCTACTACCGCTGGGAACTTAATAAGATTCAGATTTACAGGCACGACTTATTATAAAGTCACTAACTATGCGCTGTTTAAAGAACCGTTCAAGGCCGACCGAATTCCGAATTACAGACCGTGGATTAAATATGAAATGCCATCTGATTTTAGACGTGTTGATGTAGTGGTGGAAGAATACCCAGAAAGACAGTATATCCAATCTGCTAATTACAAGTGGGAAGGGTTCAACGAATTTTGGGTGAATTACTTCTATGTCGGAACATTAAGGGTTGTTTATAAACCAGTGCCAACTACTATTACAAGCCAAGACGATACACTAGAGATTGACGATATTACAGCCAATGCCATTACGTATTATGTAGGCGCTAAACTATCGGCGCATGATTATCCTGAGCTTACTTCATACTTTGAGCAACGCTACAACGAGATTGCAATGATGTCTAACGTGAAACAACCAGGCCAAGAAATGACGATTAAAGATGTTTATGGGGTGATGTATGGCAACATTTAGACCAAGCGCAAAACCTAAACCGATAAAGATTAGTAAGTTTCTAGGGATTAACACGTCCGTAGGTGAAACTGAAATTCAGATCGGCGAAGCGGTCTATATGAGAAACTTTCGCATAACTAAAAACTACAAGGCACGTAAACGAGATGGACACAACACCATTATTGACTTTGGAAATACTAAACCTGTATATGGCAGATGGTATGGCAGAGTTGGTGCAAAAACTGTTCTCATAACGTGCAATGATGGCAAGGCATGGGAATATTCATTTGCAACAGAAACAAAAACTCAAATAGGCACGCTAACAGAAGCAAAGACCAGTATATTTTACTTCAATGGCAAAGTGTATTTTTTAAACGGAACAGAGTACAAGGAGTATGACGGAACTACTTTTCAGGACGTAGAAGGGTATGCACCGATTATCGCAATCGAAACACCTCCAGCAGGTGGCGGTACTGACTTTGAAGAAATCAATCTGCTGACAGGCTGGAAATGGCAATACTTTGTTGGGGATAATACCGCTACCGCATACCAGTTAAGAGAAACAATGCTTGATGCTGACCTACTCATAATTACTGTAAACGGAGCAACTCTAGTAGAAGGTGTAGGATTCACAGTGAACCGCACCACTGGAATAGTTACGTTTGGAGTCGCACCAATTAATGAAGCAGACGTTAGAATCAAGTACAAAAAGACCAATGCAGGCAATATGGCTTTAATCACAGGTCATAAGTTTGCGACTAAATTCGGGCCTAGTAACGATACATCATTATTCATATTTGGGAACACAGCAGAGAAAAACATTTACAGGGTATCTGGTACACTTAAGGCTGATTACTTCCCTGCATTATCGTTTTACGAGGTGTCTGATGATGAATACGCTATAACAGATTTAAGGCCACAATATGACCGTTTAATCATTGTTAAAGAAGATAGAACACATTATACCTTTGCAGAGATAAATCCTTCCTACGCTCAAAATACAGGCTTAAATAAGTATGTTTATCCATCGTTTGACCTTAACGAAACAGTAGGTAACGTAGCAATGGGGCAGACACAACTTATCGAAAACAACCCAGTGACATTTAAGTCAAATTCAGTGTGGTTGTGGTCTAATACTTCGGTAGAGGACGAAAGAAACGCAAAGATAATTTCTGATCGTGTAAAAGAAATGCTGCTCGAAGAAGATTTATCGACTGCCATCACATACGATTACCAAAAGGAAAAAGAACTTTGGATTAACATTGGTGACTTAGTGTATGTGTGGAACTACGGAAACGATACTTGGTATATCCATGATTCAATTGAAGCGACTTGGTTTTTAGAAATTGAAGGGTCACTGTACTTTGGAACAGCAGGTAAAGTCGAAGTGTTTGGCACTTACACGTTAGGTGGAGTGACTTACAAAGGCCAAAACGATAATGGAGTAGCGGTTCACGCTATTTTGGAACTTGGATTCACTGACTTTGGAGTTAACAACCTTACTAAGAACACTCGAAAAGTATGGATTACAATTCAACCTGAAAACCGCACAAGCGTTATCGTAAACTTTGAAACTGATGAAGATTTTCTGGACGATTCAAACGAGCAAGAAGTTATTTATGCGTTCTTAGATTTCAACGATGTAGATTTTAACTTTTTCCCTTTTACCGCAAACCCTAACCCACAAGGTGAACGGTTAAAAGTAAGGGCGAAGAAATACCAGTACATTAAATTTATATTTGAAAACAATAGACTCAATCAAGGTTTAACAATCTTAAATTTTGAAGTACAAGCTGACACAGCGGGCGAGGTGAAATAATGGCGAAAATAGCAATCCCACAAAATAGTGTGGCAACAAACAACATTCAAAATCAAGCCGACATAGTAATCGGTGATGCTGAAAACCTTAAAAAAGCGTTCGATCAGTACGGTATTGATGAAAAGACTTACAACAATACCGTGCTTATTCCTGCGCTTAACGGTGACACAGGCGCAAACATGATAGGGTTTAATTCGCCTAATTTAAATGCGGATAATTCTGGAGATGCAATTGAGGAACTGTTCCAAATTACTCAAACCGCTATTCCGTTCGAAGAAGTTGAAAACGCAAGGACTTCATCTGTTTATGGTGCGTTTGTTAGTTTAAAGGAAAGGGTTGATAATGCGGACGTTTTGTTAAGTGAGATATTTATAAGCGTAAATGGCAAAAACACTTCTGAAATACAAAATTTAATAAATTCAGAACATTTAAATGGGATTATACATTTTCCAAACAACGCAACAAACTTGTACGTATTAACAGATACTTTGTTTATTCCATCTGACACAAAAATTATAATTTCAAAAAATGTAACATTGAAATTGGCAGATTCTATAAACAAACCAATTTTTAAAAATTTAGATCCAATAAACGGAAACGAAAACATAACAATTATTGGCGGAAAATTTGATATGAATGTCAATAATCAAACAATAAAAACACCTTGTATTAGGTTTGACAAATTAAACAATTCTTATTTTGAAAATTTAGAAATATTAGGAACAAAAATTGCAACTTATGTTGGAGAAGGTGCTTGGCATTTTCAAGATTGCAACAACAATGTAATTTTTAATTGTATTTTAAAAAATTCAGGTGATGAAGGTTTAATGATTATTGGTGTAGACAACAAAATTTTAGGCGGTGAATATTCAGAGTGTTCTCAAGGTTCTGGAATACAAGGTTCTGGTAACAATTTATTTATTGATGGTTCAATTTTAAAAAATTGCAACGGTTCTTCAATTGCGGTACACGGAAAAAATGTAAAAGTTACAAATAACACTATAATTGGTGGCGGTTCTGATGGCACATCTGGGATTACACTTGGGCACACTGGAAACCCATGTTATGATAGTGTTATAAGTGGAAATACAATTTTTAACAAAACAGGCACAAGGGGAATTGGAATAAATGCAGCAAGTTACAACAATGTAATTTCAGATAATATAATTGAAAATATTACAGGTATTTCAAGCATTGGAATAAGCGTTGCTGGTGGTTCAAATAATAACACAATAAAAGGAAATAGAGTAAAAACTTGCGCAATAGGAATTTCTCCTTCTCAAAAAGGGTGCATAATTGAAGGAAATTTAGTTGAAAATTGCACTTCTTCTGGTATTTCAATGTTTAGCGGAGAAAACAATATTATTATTGGAAATATATCAAGAAACAATGGGCTTTATGGAATTTATCTTGACGCAAATTCAAAATACAATACAGTAATTGGTAATCAGGCATATGACGATCAAGGTTCTCCAACACAAGACAGAGGAATTTATTTAGATGGGCCAGATAATATTGTTGCTAACAACTTTATGTGGGGAAACACAGTTGCGCAGCTTGCTTATGCAAATTGTGAAGTACCTGGTAATAGGTTGTCAAAAACAGATAGGTTAGTTGTTTCTGTAACGCTTAATGACGCAATTGGAACACAAACTATAACAAACTCAAATATAGGTGTAGGCTCAAGAATTCAAATAATACCAACCAATGCAGGCGCGGCAGATAGGCAATGGTTTTTGCAATCGCAAACAGCTGGTTCTTGTGTTTTAAATCTTGTAAATTCTGGTTCAGGTGACACTGTTAAACTTTTTATATCATAAAAATTTTTTATACAAAATCAAAAGAAAGTAATAACGTAAATGAAAAATATAAAGTTAATCTTAATTACACTTTTATTTCTAGGTGGTACAATGTGGTACACCACCGCAATGAATTACACGTCTGACAACGGTATTCTTACAGGCAGACCGAACGACTATGTAACACGTGCAGAACTTGCACAAGTGGTGTATAACATAGAAAGTAACGATACAATCATCAGACAAAAGTCTAACATTGTCACGATTGAAACTGAAAAGAATATTGGTAGTGGCATTATAATCAAAGAGGGTTATATTGTCACTACCACCCATAATCTCACAGGAGATTTTGATATATATCTTAATGGAAAACCTACACCGATAAATGGTATAATAGTTAAAACAGAAGGTGATTTAACACTGATTAAAGCAGATGTTGATTCAAGTATCTGGCTAGGAAAACCACCTAAAGAACTAGACACTGTCTTTCTAATAGGTAGCCCATTAGGAATAAGAAACTGTATCATAGAGGGTTCATATTTAACTAGCAATCTAGTAAACGCAGATGTAAAGCCTGGTCATTCTGGTGGTGGTCTATTTGATAGACAAGGTAAACTCATAGGAATGATGCAATATAAATTCACAGACGAAGAAGGACTTGGTGGATTCATAAGCATTGAGCAAATACTAGATTTTATTGATTAACAGGGGGTACGCATGGCAATAACATTAAGAGATTATGCCAAACAAACAGGGCTTGACGTTGGATACGACCCTAACACTAAAAAAGTAACACTTGGAAATAAAACGCTTGCGCCTAATCAATTACAGGCACTTGGCGGAACGTTAACCGATGGATCGTGGACGTTTGGCGATACTTCTAAACTTGGAACGCTCACTGGTAAAACACCTGCTCCTACACCACAACCAACACCACAACCAACGGTAGCGCCTACGCCGACTCCACAAGCACCTATGGTAGATGTTGCTGACTTAGAACGTCAGAAACGCATCAACGAGTTTGAGCGTGCATATCAACAATCGCTCGGTAAACTGGCGCAAGAGGAACAGAAAGCAATTCAAGGTTTTGAAGCGAACCGTAGTCAAGCAAGAACGCAAGGCATTATGAACGCTAAAGCATTTGAGGATTACCTAGCACAGAAAGGCATCTCGACAAGCGGAACAGCACCACAAGGATTTATTCAGCAACAAGGACAATTACAAGGCGCATTAGGCGCATCTCAACGTCAACAACAACAATACGGTGTTGATTTAGGTAGACAACGTGCGCAATTAGCATCTGACCTAGAGTTTAACAAGTCGCAAGCAGAAATTGACGCACAACTAGCGCAAGCACAGCAAGCCGAAGAACGCAGACTTATTGAAGAAGAACGGGCACTCGAAGCACAAAGAACATCTGAATCGCAGTTGCGCGATGACTTCCAAAATACTATTCTTGCTAACTACAACGATTTACAGGGATTTGCTAACAGACTTCAAGCACAAGGTGCGCCACAGTGGCAGATTGACCAAGTATTAGCAGCTAGACAACAGAAAATAGCAGACCAAGGACTTGACCAACAAGGCAGACCAATAGTAGATGTAGCAGGTCAGCAACAAGCACTTCTTAATTTAGCGTTCAAGAAATGGGATGCTGGTATTCCGCTTAATCGTGAAGAAATGCAAATACTCGGCACGAACACACCTACTAAACCTAGAGTGGTAAGCGGTGGTGGAAGTTCTACAACGACTACTCAAGACAGAAACTTTGCGTTTGATCTATGGGAAGCACTCGGAACTGCAAACGATGCGGTATCTAGCATTTTAGGAATCCCAGTAGGCACTAAATTCGGAGAAGGAACACCAACAAAACCTACTGATATTTCAGATTATCAATCGTACATCAACAATTATTTTACTAAAGAGGACGATGCAGGGCGCAAATATATCGACAAAGGCAGTTTAATTCCATACCTTATTAGACTTGACCAAGGCGGTAATGATGCACAGGCAATTGCACTTGCTAACTTCTACGGAATAACAGAATCAGAAATAGAGCAAATTGAACGTGTAATGGGCGGCAGTACAAACCGTTAAGGAGGTAATATGTCTTTATCATCAAAATTAAGAGTAGCAAGAGGAACTGAAATTAAATCCGAAGTTACTAAAAACATAAAACCTACTTTGCCTACTTACACTGTACCGCAAGGTGTGGAAACTGATGATGCAATTAGGAATTTTCCACTTGAAGCAGAACGTGAACGCAGACTTGATACAGCACTTAAAACAGGTGTAGCACTTCCTAGTGGTAGAGTTGTAACGCCACTAGGGAGAACTCAAACCACTGGTGAATCACTTGCTAAAAAGGTTGCAGATAGTCAAGGTAGTTACGCAGACAGAAGGGACACAAGGCTTTATGTTGATGAAGTTAAGCGCAAAGAGGAAAAGGGTGTACGTGAAAAAGCAAAACAACAAGCCGAAATTCTTGCTAAAGAAATCAAAGATAAGTATGGTGTAGAAGCAAAGCGTAAATACTCACCGTTCCAAATTTTAAAAGGCGAAATGGATGTTCCTGAAAACTTAAAAGAACAATTTAAAAAAGACTTTACCGAATATACACTGGCTATTGAACGTTCAGATCCATTTGGCGCAGGTGCAAATACAGGTTTTAATGTGTTACCTACATTCCTTGAAACTACAGAAGGTAGTGAAACGGTTAAAGAAGCACCAGGATTTGGCGCAGGTAGATTTGTTGGCGGAGTCGGTCAACAGGCGGCATTTGCTAGCGTCCTAGGCGCACCACTTCAAGGCGCATTTGGTAAACTTCTTCCTAGTGCTTCGCCTATCGTCACTGAAACCTTAAAAGATGTGGCAATCGGTACAGGTACACAGTTACTTGAACAACCATTTGACAAAACCACACCTACACAGATGCTAGGTAACGCTGCGCTTGACATTGCAATTAACGTGGTACTTGGCAAACTCGGCAAAGCATTTGCGAACGCTAGTGAACTGGCTAGCGCTAAAACACCTGATGTGGTTGAGCAAGTGGCGAGAGAACTGAACGTGACAAATGAACAGGCAGATCAGATTATCGATAACGCTTCTGTAATGTATGTTAACCAATTTGGCACTGTATCCGACAAACCTTTTGAACAATTACAGTTGCCAGCACCTGATAAGCGTTGGAGTGATTTCAAGAAGTGGACTAAGAAAAACTTTAATGAAATACCAGAGAATTTCTCTGATGAAGATGTAAAAGCACTTCAAGAGTTATACAATCAAGAAAAAGGCTTAACACCAGTTAACGTTGATAGACCTAGAGAAGTACCAAGAACTGTAACACCCGGCGAAATGTCAAAGAGTTTTTCACAGAAGGTTGCAGAATCAAAAATAGAAACACCTGCTATAAAAGCAGTAGAAGCGCCTGTTGAAACACCTAGAGTAGAAACACCTATCATAGAACCTGCAAGAGTAGAACCAGTATTTGAACCTTCTGCGCCTAGAGTAGAACCTACATTTAGAGCAGAAACACCGTTCACAGGCACATCAGAAGCAAAATTTACTGATACCGCTAGAAAATCCGCTCAAACTACTGACGAGTTAAGAACCAAAATTAAAGATGTAGAACTCAACACCACTACAAACGAAGCCAGATTACGTGAAGCAGAAAGATTAGTAGATGAAAACTTTGACGCATCGTTAAACCTTGTTAGAGAAGGTGAAAAATTCACATCTGACATGGAAGGCGCAATAGGGAATATCCTATATGGCAAACTTCAACAACAAGGCAGATATGACGAAGCAATACAAATTATCGAGTCTTTATCACGCAAAGCACGCAAAGCAGGCCAAGATATTCAAATACTTTCTTTGTGGTCTAAAACTACACCAGAAGGAATGGCGAGATGGGCAACAAAGACTTTGAATGAAGCTGGGGTAGATGTTAATCCTAAATTGATAGCAGAAATAACAGAAAACGTCAGAATTTCTCAAGAAGCAACGCCGGAACAACTTTCTGAGCTTATTAAAAAACAAATAAAAAACAAAACCGAAAGAGATTTGATAGATGGATTTATAAAAGGCGAAAATGGACAGTATTTAAAAGAACTTAACATTGCAATGAATATGAGAAAAATAACAGACCAACTACCTATAGCGGTAGCAAGAAAGTTAAGCACAGTTCAAGCAATGTCGCACCTTTTAAACGTAAAGACATTTTCGAGAAACATTTTGGGCAACACCGCATCAATCACGCTAGAACAACTTTCAAAAATGCCTGCATCTGCTGCCGATTCATTTATCTCATTATTTACAGGTAATAGAACTTTGGTAGCAAAAGGGCCTAGATGGAAACAAGCGGCGCAACAAGCATTTAAAGAAGGCAAACGATCGGCCACAGAAATCTTTCTAGGGGTCAACAGGGCAACACAAGACAAATACGATTTATTCTTTGAATCAGCCTTTAAAGATAAAGGACTTGGAAAAGTTGGTAGAGGTCTTGAGAAAGCACTTTCATTATCACTCAACACACCTGATGAATTTTTTAAAGGTTTTGTAAAAGCGGATTCAATTTATAACCAAGTAAGAGCAAGACTTGGAAAAGAAGTTGATGAAATGGATTTTGGTACACTTTTAAACAAAGCTACACCAGAAGAAATCAAACTTGCTGTTGATGAAGCAAAATACGCAACGTTCCAAAACGATTCACTACCTGCTAAAGTTTTGACTAAACTAAAACAAACGCTTAACTATGTCGGCATTGGAAAGACTTCAAAAAGCGGTATTAAGGAATTTGGTTTAGGTGACTTGGTGGTTAAATATACAAGAGTACCGGGAAACTTAATTGCTAGAGGTGTTGAATATTCTCCATTAGGTTATGCCAAAATGTTAACTGCATTGGGGCAACCAATGACACCGCAAGCACAAAGACAAATTGCTCAAGTATTTGGAAGAGCGACAACCGGCAGTGGACTTGCTGCAGTTGGGTATTTGCTAACAAAAGCAGGTGTAGTCGAACCAGTAGACGATTTAACCTATGATGAAGCAGCACTCGCACGATCAGAAGGAAAAGGAAACTACAAAATAAACGTTTCTGGTTTGGGTAGATTAATAACAGGACAAGACCCAACACCAAAAGCAGGTGATAAATTCAAATCATACGATTGGATTAATCCGCTTAACGTTCCGTTTTCCGCTGGTTCTCAAATTGCAAACTTTGATGGAAAAGATTTTACTCCAGAACAAGCCGCAAGAGCGTTTTCATCGTCAACAATGGAACAAGCGTTAGACCTTCCAACAATGTTTATTATTCAATCGATGATGAACGAAGCAAGAAACGAAGATAATGATTGGTTTGATGTTGCAACAGTGCCTTTAAAACAAGCGTTACCAGGTTTTGTACCATCACCAGTTAGACAGTTTTCACAAGTAATTGACCCAGTAATCAGAGAAACAAAAGGTAAAGATTCCGCAGAAACCGCTAGAAATCAAATTGTTGCAAACATTCCTTTCTTATCTAAAACGCTTGAGCCAAAACTTTCACCACTCGGTAAAGAACAAGTGAGAGATACTAACATTTTCAGCGCAATGGTTAGCCCAGCAACTACTACAACATATGAACCTGTTGCGTTCTCTAAAGCGCTTGAAGAAGTCAAAACTCTTACAGGCAAAACAAACTTTTATCCAAACAGACAAGCACCAAGAACGTTTGACTACAAAAAAGGCAATGTAAAAGAAACGCTTGAACTCACACCAGAAGAACGAACACTTTATCAAAAGACTTATGGCGAAGAAGTTGAAAGAAAATACACAGCAATTTTAACACCAGCAAGTTATCGTAATTTAAACGTTGCAGAAGAAACCGCTAAACGACTTAGCGAAGTTGAAACAGAAGCAAGAGAAAAAGCTAAAAACGCTGTCTTAAAGAAACGAGGTTTACGATGATAAGCAGCTTTCTCTTTATCGGATTAATGGCATCGATGTTCATATCAGAACCAGTATTTAAACTCTTTTTTATAGCAAGCATTATATTCATAGGAGGACACCATGCCAGAAACATGCACAGCGCACGAGTATATGGTAAAAGAAATCGATAAATACCATAACAACCAACAGGAAATAGTCAAAGGTCAACATGAAATACGTGAGCGTTTAAGTTCGGTGGAGTCGGCTTGTAAGTCGGCTCACCACCGACTAGACGATTTACAAGAACTCACAAAAGGAGTATCTAATCTTGCTTACGAAGTCAAACGGTATGCAGAACAAACAGACAAGATACTTGAAAAGTTGTCAACTCATGACACTGATATAACTGATCTGAAAATGAAAAACGGTAAAAGCCTAGAGGATTACTTTCGGCACGGTGTCAAATACTTAATCGGTGCGGTAATCGCATATATGTTCATGCTCGCCACAAAGGCGGTGTAAAATGAAATATCGTGTATTCTTTGTTATTTTGGCATTAGCGGTGATTTTGTGTATCGGTATAGATTTATATAAGCCACCACTAAAAAACGTCACACTGGCAGAATTAGACGCTATACATGGCATAGCCTACGGTGGTGTTATAGCAGACAGAATAAACGAATATATCTTAGAAAATCCTGATGCTAAGGTAGAGGATTTGAGAGTCATAAAAGGTGTCGATGATATGATAATCGACCAACTGAAAGCGAGGTTTAGATGAAATTCTCTAAAAAAATCGTAACCTTGATTGTAATACTTAACGTGATGTTTACTGTCGGTGTGCTGGTTGTATTCTGGCACACTGGCAATGAACCAACTGTACTTGTCGGCGCATGGTTTGGGTTTACTACTGGTGAACTATTTATGCTTAGTGGAATTAAAAAACGTAAAATTGAAAAGGAGACGCACAATGGACTTAATGAGAAAACTGACCTCTAGAAAATTCTTAGTCGCACTCACTTCATTTATCACCGCACTTTTAACAGCGTTCAACGTACCTGAAAATGAAATTGCACAAGTTGTTTCGATTGTTGCAGCGTTTGCTTCGATGATTGCATACATCGTGTCAGAAGCCTATGTAGATGGAAAGGCGGCACAAAATGTTGACTCCATTGAGTAAAATGGACGTGACCTCACCGTTCGGTTGGCGCACACACCCTATCACTAAAGAGAAATCTTTTCATAATGGAATAGACCTCAGAGGGGCTATAGGGACTCCGTGTTACGCAATTGCTGACGGTAAAGTGTTAATATCAGCAACACATAAAAACCTCGGTAACTACCTTGTAATCGACCATGAGAACTTTCTAACAGTGTATGCACATCTTAACAAGAAGATAGCCAAGTTTAAAACTATCAAAGCTGGTGATGTTGTCGGAGAAGTCGGAAGCACTGGCGCATCGACAGGCCCACATTTACACTTTGAAATCCGAGTTGGTGAGTATGTATCGGATAAGTATTTTTGGGATACTTCAAAAGGACAGTACCCTAACTCGGTAGATCCGATGGGATTTATAAACCCAGACTACCGAAAACAGGTAAAAGACACTTTAGGTTTAGCCGATGAAACAATGGAATACCTGGATAAATATCGGTTTGCAGATGCACTGTATAAAAAAATATCCGAGCATATAAAGAGTTGAATTATCTGACAACTTATGCTAAGATAATTATAGAGTAAGTGTTACTCTTAATCTCCCGTGGCAATGCGGAGGATTTCGCCAGTTACGAATCTGTAAAATCGTTTCGTCAGCCAGCGACAAGAGTCTGGCAAACACGCTTGCATACCGTGGGTAGTATGCACTATATTTAGCATTACACCGTTTAGCCTTGTACGATAACAAGGCGATATACATATTGGAGGTCTTATGTCCGAGTACGATTTCGAGATTAAGAAAACCAAACGTGACTTTATCATAATCAGAAAAGGCACAGAAAACCATAGCCACATGAAGACACTCCAGGGCTGTGAAAAACTTCTCCAGTTTATATTAGAAGGCACTAAACCATTTAACAGATACTTTGATACTGCTTGTAAACGAATCCTAACAGACGAAGAATATCGCCAGTTAAGACAACCTTCTAAACAAAGATATATTAATAGGTGTAGCCATGTGTGAGTTTTGTATATGTCATGATTGTATTGATAGAGGAGATTGCTACCGTTGCACCAAATGTAACTCTGGCGATCTGAAAATTAAATCCTGTTCACGCAGAGCACGACATCAACATAAATGTGAAAACTGCGGATACTTTACTTATGAAAAATACTGTCCAATATGCGGGGCTGAATTATGATAACGAGTACATACGAAGGCCGAAAGTTTGGCTTAATCATCAGAGTAAAAAATGGCATTGCAAGATATTACAGAGTACGTGCAGTATACGGTAATTGGTCATAACCTTCCTTCCTATACATTTCTCCCTTGACTCCACTTCGGTGGGGTTTTTTCTTTGCGATAAAAAAAGACCTATTTCTAGGTCTTAATTTATTACAAAAATGGATTTTCATCGTCCGACTCGTCTAAACTTCCAAAGCTGAAATCATCATCTTTCTTTTCTTTCTTCTCAAACGTGCCAACAAAATTAAATTTGCTTACAAGCACATCGGTAGTATAAACTGTTTTTCCTTCCGAGTTTTTATAACTGTCGGTATTAATCGAACCTTCAACAACTAACTGTGTGCCTTTAGATGTATACTGTGCCACCAACTCTGCACTTTTGCCAAATGCTTTACATCTAATGAAGTTGCTTGTTGCCTTGCCTTGTTTTTCATACTCTGCTTTCTTATCTCGTGATAGTCCTTTGTCTACCGCAAGTGTGAAATCTGCAACCGCCATGCCACTACCAGCAATAAATTTCAGATCCACATCTTTTACCAATCTCCCAAAAAGTTGAGTACTATTCATATAACCTCCATATTTTGCGTATAAGCGTATTTTTTATTTATAGTCCTGTACTACCAAAACCTTTTTCTCCACGCTCTGTGGTGTCTAATTCACCCCTAGATTCAACGTTTTCATATCTTCCTAGTTCAACCTTAAATGTAATCAGTTGAGCAATCTTATCCCCACTATTCACATGATAATCCACATCGGAATGGTTATACAGGTGTACCATTACTTCGCCACGGTACGATGCGTCTAGGACTCCAGCACCAACCTCAATCTTATGTTTTACCGATAATCCGCTGCGTGATTTGATGATGCCAACCATTCCATAAGGGATTGCTAGATAAAGACCAGTTGATAGAATAACGGATGATCTAGCGGGTATCACTGTGTTTTCATACGTGAAAATATCTAGCCCTGCGTCTGAATCGTGCTTCTTGTAAAGTTGTTGTCTTTCTGAATAGCATTTCATTTAACCCCTCCTATTTTACTGGACATACCCCTGAAGAGCATAGATTTTCATCGCCTTGGTGTTCTGATAATAATCTATCGTCATGTTGTAAAATCCTATCGCCTACCCTCGGAGAGTTGATAAAATCCCTTGCGTCAAACTTCTGACCATCACTTGTGTAAACGTCAATTCCTACTATTCCTATAATTGTCATGTTCCTACTACCTCATATTGATTTTCTCTTAAACTCACACTATACGGTTTACAATTCGCATATACAACACATCTCGACTCGTCACCAATTACTTTATCTATGTACCCACCGCAACCGCTTAAATCAATCTCCACCCCTTTCTTAGCGGTTTTCGCTTGTTTAACGTGGATATAAGTTCGTTCTTCGTTTTCCTTCTTGAAGTATTTTTTCTTTTTAACTTGCTTGTGACCTTTGCTTCTTAGTCTGTACTGAACCGCTGCGACACCTTGATAGCCCATGTTTAATTTCTCGGCTATTTCGCCAATGCTTAAGTGGTTTAGTTCCAGGACTTTCTTTTCAAGTAGTGAAATCTGATCACCCATTTCTGGGTAGTTTCTGACGATTGCCGATGCGCTGATTCCTGTTTCTTGCTCGATAAACCATTTCTCTGGGTCTTTTCCATGTGCGCAATAGTAGTCATATATAAATCTGTCAATGATAGCGTGATTGTCTGTTTTAGTCATTTAATTCACCCCATATAAACGCATGTGCGTAATTTCTCATTACATGGATTTTCTCGTTTTGTACCATTTGTTCTTCAAGTGATTTAGCGTTAATGATGTGCTCGTTCTGCTCGATCTGAATCTTTAACATTTCGTTTTCTGCTTTCAGTGCCATCATTTTTTCATTTACACCAATTGATAATAACAGTAGTACAGTAGTCGATAATACAAATCTAATGTTTACATACTTAAGTATTTTCATAGTATCCCTCCTAGTTTTATAAAAGGTAAAAGCCTTCACATCTCTGCAAAGGCTTATCTGATACCACTAGCGACACAACTTTTGCTATGTCGGTTAATATTAGTATAAGCCATCTTTAACAATTTGTCGATGCCGAATTTTCGGCTATAACCCCTTTTCCATCTTGTAAAGTTTTTTAAGTTCCTTAAATATTCTGCTGCGCTCTTGCCTCATGTATGCGTTAAACTCTGTGTCGTTCTTTGCAACATAATAACCTTTTGAGTCGCTCATATTTACTATTCTGTATCCTTGCATCTGTAATTCCTCAATTTGCTTTCGCATGTTTCTATCGGATAACCCTGATAATGCGCAAAGTTCAGAACGCTTGATTGAGTTCTCTTTTCCGATTCCTATATACTGTAACATTTAAACCTCCTTATCGTAAATGTTACCGATTACTTCAATTTCAGAACAGTTAAATAGATACTCATCGGAATAACCGCTAGAACATGACAAATAAAATTTGCTTGTACTATAACCTATAGAACCTTCAACCTTTCCGTGATAGTTTATGCAAGTAACAATGTCACCCTCAAATATCTTCACACCGCTTTTATCTGTTAATCCAGTGAATTGACATACCGTTTCAGGAATGATTTCAATATCTGTGAAGTAAAAATAGTCATCGTGCAAAGTGCTTAAGGTCGATAACATAATCACGTGTCTTTCGACATCTGTATCTTTACCTAATACACCGTAAGCGCCATAAACCCACTCTCCTGTATCCTTGCGCCTAGCCTTAAAAATAATTTCTCTCATTTCACACCTCTTTCAACGTAACTATTATTTGTTCTTCTTCGCCATACATCTTAATCACTTCAAGTTCTACCACTTGCGAATCATCGTTAAACGCTATTCCATTAAGCGAATCTAGCACCACCTTAGCGATATTATCAGCATCAGGCTTTTTAGTCGGCTTTACTCTGTTTCCTAACATTAACTCTTGTTCTCGTTTTGTGCAAGACTTCACCGGTTTAAATATTGCCATTATTTCGGCTCTTATTGGCTCTGTGCCGAACGAAAAACCTTTTGCCGATTCGTTGTATGCCAGTTTAATTAAATCCTCGTACGCTTTAGTTTTAGAGGTTGTGTAAGTCCTAGCATATCCATTTGCAGTTGAAAATCTCGGACGATCCTTTCCTTGTGGTTTACCAAGTACGCTGAATGTTATCATTTTACCTCCCCATTTGTTCCTCAAAACCTTCCCAACTTTTAGCAACTTTTAAAATTTCATAGTGTGCCATTTTTAAACTTTTGCCTTTTGAAATTAGTTTGCACATTTCTTCAAACTCATATTCTGTTAAATTATTTTTAATGTCAAAGTTATAAAATCTCGTACCGTAACTAACACCATATTTATCTGCTATTTGTTGACGTTTGCTCATATGATACTTTTTATGGTCAAACTTAACTATATTTGTTTTAACGATTAATTCTATTTCCGTTTCATCAACAAAAGTTTCTACAAATTCTTCTAGTTCATCGTCCCATATTTTCTTTATCATCATACACCCCATTCGTTCATCATTCTAGCAAAATCTTCTTTGCTGATAAACTCGATGCCTAGTTCCTTTGCTTCATCAATTACACCTTGAAGCAATACGGAAAATTCTTTGCTATCTAATTGGCTTGAACCGAAATAACACTGTAACTGTATGCCTGTTCTACCGTTGATATTAACCTCGCCTAGTTCGACCACTGTTCGCCACTCTGCTTTAATACGGTCAACCATGCTAGGTTTAACAATCACATGTGTAAACACTCCGTATCGTTGCAGCATTGTTAGGTACAATTCATCTTTAGAGGTTTTAAGCTTCTCGGCCATCATTGAAAGCATCTTCCAAAGCGCAGCGTTTGCATCAAGCGACCTTTTTTCACGGTGTATTTTGATTTCAAGTTCTTTTAACTTATCAGACTCGATCAGCTTATTAATCTCGTTTACATCTTTCTGATACTCCCTAGGGAGATTTAGCAATAACGCTACTTCTCCGCTAGGGTATACCGATACGTTTCCGGTTTTAAATGTGAATGTCATGTTGCACCTCATTCTATAAGGTAATTTCTGCCGAATATTTTAACAAATTCTTCCGTACTATGTGTTTCTTCAAACTTCATTTGCATTTCTCGTTTGAGTTCATCGTTAAACTCTTGTGATGGTTCATCGTGTGCTAATCTGTGACAGTTAAAACAAAGTGGTACTTGTAACTTATACTTTATGCTTAGTTGCCTATTCTTACCATGAATGGGTTCGTGGAGGGCTACCGAATAAGTAGCCCCACATCTATAGCATGTCATTTCTTCACCATTTCAAGACGCTTGTACAATCCGTTTAACTGCGCTTGTGACAAGAGTTTTACATCGGTAACGTGTTCTTTCTCTGGTGTATCTTTGTTCAGTGTAGCGAGTATTTGAGCCTCTGACACACCTTTTTCTTTTGCTTTAGTCAAAAACATTTCAAGTGTGATTATTTTTACACTTGCTTTAAGATCGTCTACAACTTCCTCAACCTTGTTAGGTGATTTTATATCAAATACCACTTTGCCAGTTTTATCATTGGCAATTGTTAAAGCATTAATTCTTCGTTCTGAATCATATCCGATTGATGTTACGCTGAATCTGTCATAAGTAGTGTAACCTTTACCACCTGGTTTAATTTCGCAATCCTTTGCATTAATCCATATAAAAGGAGATGTGTAAAGTTCTCTACCTATTCCCCAGTTAAAACATGCTCTTTTAAACGAATCAGACGCAAGACCTTTTTCTTTTTCTGTAAATGACTCTGTGCCTGTGTCTTCTTTGCTAATCCATTGTGTTTTCTTTTCGTCCCATATTGAAACGGTACAATTTGCATTGTCTCTTGAGTGTTCACGCTTCCAGTTGAAAGCACCAACTGTTTCATCAAGGATAATCATATCGGCTCGAGCATCTTTGTATAAAAGAAGTGACAAACCGTTTTCTTTCACTGTTGCTACCCTAACATCAATTTCGTCTGCTCTTAGCAATCTAAACATCACCATCCACCTCTCAATGTTCTTATTTCATCTTTTTGCTCGGCTATCAGGTTTTCCATTGCGAAAAACAGATCGTCTGCACTATTAAGGTAAAACTCATTATCATCGTTAATCGTTTCTGACATTGCTTTCAAAAGTTCCAGTAAACTGACTTTGATTTTCTGTGTGCCTAGTTTAACAGT
>JACCDY010308087.1_pt1 | contig 34257 bp, 21 predicted proteins | sample 7446391 | NCBI WGS metagenome assembly JACCDY01 (sample SAMN15323451, study PRJNA562643) | freshwater metagenome | isolation source: river surface water | place: USA:Blue River Watershed | collected 2017-08-18 | reverse complement strand
TTTAGAAAAATCTAGTGTCTTTTTAGGACATCATAATGATAATAAGAATAGCTTGATTTCTATTAAAACCTTTTCATATTGTTTTTATAAAATCTATCAATAGCCTCTCAATAGCCTCTTAATAATTATTATAAAATACTTAGATTAATCTAGAATAACAGAGCATTTCTTGAGACACTGAAAAATCTTTATTTTTACAATTTTAAATTTGAGTACATCTCTTGATTTATTTTGAAATTTCTAAAAAACTTTTGAAATTTTTGAAAAAACAAAAAGATGTACTCAAATTTTATTTTTCAATTTTTAGAAAAATCTAGTGTCTTTTTAGGACATCATAATGATAATAAGAATAGCTTGATTTCTATTAAAACCTTTTCATATTGTTTTTATAAAATCTATCAATAGCCTCTCAATAATTATTATAAAATACTTAGATTAATCTAGAATAACAGAGCATTTCTTGAGACACTGAAAAATCTTTATTTTTACAATTTTAATTTTGAGTAGCAGAGCGTATCTCTTGATTTATTTTGTAATTTCTAAAAAACTTTTGAAATTTTTGAAAAAACAAAAAGATGTACTCAAATTTTATTTTTTCAATTTTTAAAAAAAATCTAGTGTCTTTTTAGGACATCATAATGATAATAAGAATAGCTTGATTTCTATTAAAACCTTTAAGAATTTTGATAGTTCAGATATATTTATCTATATATATAATTAAACAAGAGGATTAAAAATGTTTTATAAAATTACAGCAGTTATAATTTTATTCCTTGTAATAATCATATCACTTATCATATATATTATTTTATCAACAAAAGATAACAACACAGATACACAAAGCTCTTCAAATACACCTAAGTCAATTCCAGAAGCTAATAATAAAATATGTTTGTCTATCGATGATTATAATGTTTTATTGGATAAAGCAAAGCATAATAAACAGTCTGATAAAGATGATACAGTTATTCGTGATAGAAAAGTTTTACACGATCCTCTTTATCCTCCATTAAATCGCTCGGATAACAAAACACACACAGAGCTTGCCAATAATATAGCAAACCGAAATATGTATATTAGGACGAATGATATGGGAGACACTTATCGCCTTGTAGGATATGTTACAAATAATTCAGATGATAAAGATGTTGGCAATAACAATTGGAAGCTATTTGCGAGACAAAAAGACAGACATATTTCAGAGTTTTATATGAAACCTACTGATAATAATAATGATGTCAAGGTACCTATAACAGATGATATTATTATAGGTGATAGATTGCGAGATATTTACAATATTCCTCAACAGATTACGTTTAAATCGCCAATGTTTAATAAAGACCCTTATAATGTCGTAGAAGTTCCAAAAGCCGATTTAAGCCGTTCGGCAGATTATTTATAAAAGAATATAAAATATTGTAGAAAAAATGATATATTAGTTATTAGTAATTATAATAATATAATGAGTTTAGTGAGCGTAGCAAGCGTCGCAAGTGTCGCAAGTGTCGCAAATATAGATGATAAGGTTGATTCAGATATTGAACAATCTTCACATTCAGGACATTCCATGGTATCCGTAGCATCATCTTTATATCTTGAAATGGTTCCCTTTAATCTTCGAGGAAGAGCAGAATGGTGGGAATTGCGTAGAGAAGAGATTAAAATATATGAAAGAATAGCCGAAGGTTCTAATGGAATTATTAATAAAGTTAAATGGCGCGGTAGCGAATGCGTAGTTAAATATCTTAGACATAATGATAATGATTTAGAATATGAGGATTTGATAAATGAAATATCTGTAATATCACATTTGAGACATCCGCGACTAGTGCTATTTTTAGGAGCATGTACATTAACTGAACCATTAATGTTATTATACGAATATATGCCAAACGGTTCTTTGGATGGCTATTATACTAAAATGTCCCATAAATATTCTAAGATATGGAAGCCGTCGGCAGATTATATGTACAAATGGATTACCGAGCTTACGCAAGCTGTATATTTTCTCCACAACTGCTATTATCCTATAATGCATCGTGATATTAAACCATCTAATATTCTATTAGACGAAGATTTACATATTAAACTTACGGATTTTGGATTATCGCGAACAATTAAAAAGAAACACGAAATATATAAAATGAGTGGCTGTACAGGCACACTAAGATATATGGCTCCCGAAATATTATTTAATAAAGGCGAAGATTATAACCTGAAAATTGATATATATTCACTTGCCTTAAATTATTGGTTTATTGCTACTGGTAAGAGACCTTTCAATGAAATAGATAATAACCCGCATATTATACACATAATTAAGGAGGGATTTCGTCCAAATATATGGGATATTCCCGACAATATTGAATTAAAAAAATTAATTGCGAGAATGTGGGATACCTGTCCTGAAATGAGACCAGATATTAAAGAAGTCTTTGAAGAAATTACATTAATAACTGATAATATACAAAAATATAATAAGAATACCAGCAAAACTGGTAGAAAATGCTCAATTATGTAATGTATGTATGTGTATGTGTTGTATCCTTGTATCTTAGATATCTAAGATGTCATAGCAAATTACTACAAGCGGTTCTCCATCGTATTTATTATTTATTTTGTTGAGAATATTGCGATTATAATAATCCAATTCAATAATATTGAAGGATTTCATAATACTATCTTTTTCAATATTACTCATTTTATTGATATAATCATATATGAAAAAACGCAGAGTATTACATTCGTCGCACGGTGTTGTTTTTTGGAAATCCTCCATAATATTATTACATAGGTTTCTAATTACAGGAATATTCTCAATATTGCTATTTCTAAATAGCATGATATGTTTTAGTAATTATACTTAATAATTTATATCAATTTTTTAATTTTTTGGCAAGGTATAAAAATAACGAGTAAAAATATTAGTAAATACCTATATATACAATGATTATATTTATCCATATCTTAAATATATTAGGTGTAATCACGAGCATCTGTTCTGTTATAATGCTTCTTTTATGTTGTATGAACGCCCTTCCTTTATCACTTTATAAAGAATGCGACAAAGTATGTAAATGTCGTAAATGCATAATTGACTGTGATAAACTATAACTTGAACTATTATATAAAATGATATAAATGATATGAAATGATATGAAATGATATAAAATGATATAAAATGATATAAAATGATATAAAATGATATAAAATGATATAAAATGATATAAAATGATATGAAATGATATAAAATGATATAAAATGATATAAATAAATATATTATTTTTATATAGCAAATACAATGGATAATAAGTATAAGTTATGGAGTACTTATTTTATCAAATTGAGAACTATATATATTAAGAGATTACAAATAAAAAAAAATGTTCTTAAAAAAGCAAAAAAAAATAAAAATTGATTCCCTTATATACTCTATATAATTACAGCATAGCCTAACAGCTAAGCAGTCAGCCTGCTACCAGCAAGCAGACCGCAAGCAGACCGCAAGCAGACCGCAAGCAGACCGCAAGCAGACCGCAAGCAGACCGCAAGCAGACCGCAAGCAATGAACCATCAAAATGCTCAGAATAATGCTCGTCATATTGACTCAGACGACGAGAGTCCTGAAAATTACACATCATCTCTCGGTTTTGATATTCAGCGTAGAACACTATATAATATTGGTAAAAATAAGGCACTTGTTAAAATTACTGTCAAGGAGCTTATTCAATGTGTAGGAAATTGGATTTATAACCGCAACATTGATAAGGACAAGGTTAATGAGCTTAAAGAACAGTATATTTCTAACAATGGCAATGACTACTTTGATATTATGGACAATGATACTGATATTTCTCCAGCGTGGATTATTAGTATTGTCTATGATAAGAAGGCGACGGGCGCTTATAAACTCTATGTGATTGATGGACAACATAGGAGAGAGGTTATTCGCGAACTTTTGGAAGATGGCAAGATACAAGATACGATGGAGATTCTTTGTATTATGTATAACATTGATAATTGTTATGGAGAGAACAAGAAAACGACACTAGAACTGTTCAAGAAAATCAATAATAATCTACAGTTGAAGGATTCAGATATTCCAAAAATTCTGATTCATCAAATTGTCGAGGGTATAGTCAATGATAATGAACTCGTTTCTGATAAAAGAAGACTTATTCGGAATGATGTTAATAATCCGTGTGGTGTAGCACAAGAACCAAGGATTAATGAAAGAGAGTTGATTGATATCTTTAAGAACAATTATAATCTTATTGAAAATCTTAGTAGCGAAGAAGTTATCGAGAATCTCAAGATTATCAAAAGACGAATTTGTTTTAGAGATTTTGAGGATATTTATCCGAATACTCCTGATAATCAGAAAAGGTATAATATGGCTCGGAAGTATGGCTTTTGGCTGAACCTAAAATCATCGGACAAATACAAGCCAAGTGAATGGATTAAGTATATAGCAAGACCTAATGATTTCCATCCCTGAACTTGATATTATATATTCGACAATGATTGTTTATGATAAAATGGTATGATAAATGACTATATATTATGTATTTTTATATTTTATATTATATTTTATTTTTTATTTTTTATTTTTCTCTTATAAAAAAATGATTATATTTTATTATTATAAGTAAGTAATATACTATGGATTTTGATTATGACGCTATTAATTCAGACCCACAGGCTTTTATAAAAAAAAATAAAAAAAAAGATATTATAGCACTACTTATAATAGCTGATGAAGCATTTTTTAATGGAACTGAATCTCTTTTAACAGATGATATCTATGATATTATTAAAGACTACATTCGCAAAAAATATCCCAAAGATCCTTATTTAAAGCGTGTAGGAGCCGATGTTGATAATAAAGTAGCTCTCCCATATTATATGGGTTCTCAGAATAAAATTAAAGACAGTGAAGAAGAAATAACAAAATACAAGAAGCAATATAAAGGTCCTTATATTATAAGCGATAAGCTTGATGGTGTTAGTTGTCTCATAGTATATAAAAGAAACACGGCAGATAAAAATAAATTTGATATTAAGCTATATACTCGCGGAAACGGAACTTATGGTCAGGATATTAGCCATTTGCTTACATATATTAATGGATTCCCGAATTTAAGTAATATCATAGGCGATTATCTCGCGATTAGAGGCGAACTAATTATTTCAAAAGATAATTGGGAAAAACTCAAGGCTCAAGGAGAAAATGGGGCAAATCCAAGAAATACTGTATCAGGAGCAATTAACTCAAAAACTCTCAATAAAAAAATATTGAATGCTATTGATTTTGTATGCTATACCCTTATATCACCAAATGACCCAAAAATTAAGAATGGTCTCGAAATCATTAAAAAAATGAAGTTTTTAGTAGTAAATCATGAAGTAGTTAGTAATATTAACTTGGATATTTTATCAGAAAATCTACAAAAATCCCGAAATAATGATTATATTATAGATGGTATAGTAATTTCTGATATTGGGAAGCATTATGAAATTGAAAAAGACAAGAACCCGACGCATTCTTTTGCCTTTAAATCTATTCATACACTTGAACAGGCTGAAGTTGTTGTTAAAGAGGTTGAATGGAATGTATCAAAGGACAAATATATGAAACCTATTGTTAAGTTTGATGAAATATTGTTAGATGATGTTAAAATTAAACAGGCGACTGGATTTAACGCAGGATTTATTGAGAAGAACATTATTGGCCCCGGGTCGCGAATTATTATCATTCGTTCTGGTAATGTAATACCTCATATTAATTCAGTATTATCTAAGTCCGCTAATGGAAAACCGAGTATGCCCGGAATAGAAGGAGTTAATTATAAGTGGAATGATACGCGCGTTGATATTATTATGATAGATGATGGCAACAAGAATAGTCAGTATGATATTAAGAATATTATCTATTTTATGAAAACAATTGAGATAGATTATATGGGCCCTGGTAATATAGAGAAAATATATAATGCCGGATATGATACTATAAATAAAATAATAAATATTAAGAAGGAGGAATTGCTAAAGATTGATGGATTTAAGAATAAAAGTGCTGATAATATCATAGGAGCTTTGAAGAAAATTAAAGATGTTGATTGTAATGTTTTGATGGATGCATCTAATATTATGGGACGCGGATTTGGCTCTAAAAAGATTAAAAGCATTACTGATGTATATCCCGAGATAATAGATAATACTAAGAAGGGACGCAATAAAGCTCTTAAATTAAAAGTAGATGAACTAACAAAAATTAATGGGATTGCCAAAATAAGTGCTGAGCTATTTATAGAAAATCTGCCAAAATACTATGAATTTTATGATAGCTTAGGGTTCAAATGTAATAAAGGCGTTGATGCCAATAATGCCATTAATGCGGCTCCTAAAAATACTAAAATTAATACTAATTTTAAAGATAAAACATTCATATTTTCGGGATTTCGCAATAAAGAATATGAAAAGGCAATAGTAGATAATGGAGGAAAGGTAACAACTTCTATATCTAAAAACACATCCTATTTAGTAGTCAAAGATAAGAATGAAAATACCACTAAAATAATTAAGGCTCGTGAACTCGGAATAACAATATTAAACATAGAAGATTTTACAATTCTTCTTGGGGGAACCGCCCAATAGTAAAAAATAGAATTGCATATAATTAGATAGATATTATGTCTGTTTATTATTCATACAATGAGTTTCCCTATGGTACATATGAAATTTCTGCCGCCATATTATTACAATACAATAATAATAAGGTATATCCAGATATAATTGAACTTATTAATAATTACACATCTTTCTTAGAAGAACATATTAAATATTGTACAGATTTTTATATTGCTAGCAAAAATAATAGCTATAGTAAAATAATAGTTGAATGTATGAGTAACTCAGAACATATGGATTTATTAAACAGTACTTCAGAATCTATCTCAGATATGAAAAAAAAATTAAAAAATATAGAAATGACATTAGATATATATTGTCTGAATAATCCTAATAATCTTAAAAATGTATTAAGAGAAATTATCTTCCGTCGCTATAAAATATACAAAAATGAATTAAAATTATTATATTAAACATCATCATCGTCATCCTCTATAATATAAAAAATATAGATACACACACATACACACACATACGTATACATACGTATACATACTTATACATACGTATACATACTTATACATACGTATACATACGTATACATACTTATACATACTTATACATACGTATACATACGTATACATACTTACATAGTAAATGCGACATATGCCATTGCCATACAAGGAATAGCAAGTTCTGCCATACGACGATTATTTGTTATCATAGCAATTCCAATATTCGCACTATATGCTAGAGGTTTCAATAGCATATCCATATTAACCAGATTATTTTTTATACCTTCTGTCAAATCATAGAAGATGCTATTATCGCAAGTATATCCGCCAACAGAATGATACGCCAAGGCAAATTCATTATTACACACATTACACTTATCAGCCCCGCTTTTATCAGCATAAGTACCAATAGGGCATTCGACGCACTTATTTTCTTTTTCATAATACCCAACAGGGCATTCGGTACACTCGCGAGCTTTTTCATCAACTACACTTCCCGCAGGACATACAAAGCACTTATCGTGATTACTCATATATGGCATATATTCTTTTTTATCCCGATTACATAAATAACAACTGTTCTCATAATCAGCAAACTTATCATTACCTGAAACGTGTCCTTTATTACACAAGGTATGAACGTTGCTCGTATTAGTCTTTGCCTTGATACACTCACTATCTCCTTCTTGCGAGTAGAATCCTACTGGACACTTCAAACAAGATGAATTACTTGATGTCCTATAATAATTCTCGGGACAAATGGTACATTCAATCTTATATTTTGTGTCGGGATTACTATTATCACTTACATAGTTATCAAACTTAAACTCGTGTCCGGGCGGACAATTATTGACAGTAATAATATTTTCTGAAATACTGACGGCTTCATTAAACTTCTTATAAGCCATATCTCTTTCCTTAGAGACTGTGTTGGCACATCCACACTTTGTAACAAAATTCATTTTGTGAATGCGAGCATCTGTGTAACCAATATTAGCAAACACAGCTATGATGACTGTATAGGCAATAGAGGTTGTAGAGGCTTTCTGATACATCATAGGCATCTCAGACAGATAATAATATATTGTTATATATCAATCAATTTTTTAAAGATAGTAAAAATACTATATCAAATTAATTCCCGATATCATAGTAATATAACAAAAAGTATAAAAAGTATAAAAATATATATTTTTGGGTTTTAGGTTTTTATGTTTTTAGGATTAAATATTGTGCTTAGGCATTAAAGAAGATGCCAGATATAACTGCTATACTCATAATAATAGGTGTAATTGTTGTGATTTCACGTTGATTGTTAATAATATATGCTGCGCTACTGTGAGCACCGAATACAATAGGCTTCAATATTATATCCATATTCACAACATTATCATTAATCTTCTTCGCAAAACTATGAAAGATACTATCGTCACAATTAGTTCCACCAATTGAAGAGTAAGCGAGGGCATTCTTATTATTACAATCACTACACTTCACCATACCTTCTTTGTCGGCATAAGTTCCAGCACTACACTTGATACACTTATTATCCTTTTCAAAGTGTCCAGCGGGACATTCGGAGCATTGAGTTCCACCAAGATTAACCACGCTACCTACTGGACAAGTCATACAAGTATCGTGATTATTCTTATAAGGCATATAACTATTCTTGTTCAACGACTGGCATTTAATACAGCTTGCCAAGTGATAGCCGAACTTATTAGAGCCTACAATATACCCTTCATCACATAAGGTATGAACATTGCTACTATTAGAAATTGCCTTCTTACATTCAGCAGAACCAGGTGCCGAATAGAAACCTTCGGGGCAATGATAACAAGTATTATTAGTCTTGGCTCTGTAATGATTTTCAGGACAAGCAATACATTTAATAGTATAATCATCGTCAATATTATACTTAAACATATATCCTGGATTGCAACTATTGCGAGTAATCATAGTTTCCATATATGAATTGCTATCGCTGATAAATTCAAGGCGATTCTTCAACTCATCTCTCTCGCGCTCAATATTCTTAACCCAATCATAATTACAGTATCTTTTGCTTCCCCGAGTACTCATATGATGAATGCGAGTCTCGGCAATACTGATGGCATTCAAGAAAATTACCAGAAACAAGGAAGTAGAAGCAGCAGAGGCAGCAGAAGCAGAGGCAGCAGAAGCAGCAGAAGCAGAGGCAGCAGCGGCTACGGACATAGTTGACATATGTGTATAAATACTATAAATAATTCCTGTCATTTTTTTTAAAATTTTGATAAAATATAGAACATTTTATAATTATAATAATAAAAAATATTCTAATTATATTAGAATATGTCTTCAGCTTCTAAAATATCAGCTTTTAAAAATGATAAAAATAACAATTTAACAGAAAGGCAATGTGAGGCTTTTATTAAAGATTATAATGAATATAAAAAAGGCAAGATATCAAAGATAAATAATCCGAAAACTAATAAACAGCTTAATGATACAGATAGGATAGAATATATATATCAAAAATGCAAGAAAAACTATGATTATGAAGAATTATTTTCGTCTTCATCTTCAGCTGAATCAGGTGATAATGATGTGATTCTCGATTCTTATGTCAAGGTTCAAGAAATTATATATATGCCCATAAATACACCTTCTCAAAATAGAAAATTTATAGAGTCGCTGTTCCCTAAACAAATAACATTAGAAGCGGGCTTATATAAACTGAAAGAATATCTTGAAATTAATCGCACAACTACGCAAAATAAATATATAACATCTTACTACAAAATTTTAGAAGAAATTAACAGAATTATGACAGATATATATACTAAGAATACCATTTCAGCAGATATTTTATCAAGACAATATGGCTGGGAACTTGGTTATACTTACGACCCTTTTAGAATTGACAAAGTCGCTTCAACAATGCGTCCTAATATAATTAATTCTATAAAAAATACGGGCAAGAAAATAAACAGTATGTGGAAAAATACTATTTATAAAAATCCTAATGAGATAAGAATACTTCCCACAGAATTATCACCATATACCTTATTTACTAATATCATTATGTATTCTGAACATAATAGGAATCGCGAAGATATTATTAGAAAATTAGATAATAATATAGAAAAATATTTGGCAGTTCAATTTATTCACGTTCTTATGAGGGATAATATTAACCCTAATATTATTAATAATAATTTTGTTATTGACTCCGTAAATAAAAACATAATGTTATTAGACCAGCTTATAACAAGGAATATATCATTGACTTATAATGATGATTCTATATCTTTGAGCAACTCACCTAATTGGTCTGGAACTCCAAGAAGCTCATCGAGCGGACATAGTCATTACCAATCTAAAGCAAATATTGAAAGATATAAGAAAACAAAGGAAGAAATGATCGCTGATATTTTACAAAATAATATGAATAATAGCGACCTCTCAGGTGACGAGTGGAAAGATATGTCTGTCGCCAAGCTTAAAAAGGTTATTTCAATACCATCAGTTATAAATGGCAGAACATATAGACACGCTTTTTATGTCAAAACGTTGTATAAATATTGGAGAGATTGCGTAAAAAGCAATGAAAATCAAAGGAGACCATTTGTTAATCCCTATAATAGAGCACCATTTACCGAGGAAGATAAAGAGAATATTATGAATGCTATGTTATCTATGTATCCGCGATTAGAAAGACCGACATTTGGCGAAGGAAGACGCGACATTTCATATCATACTGTACGAGAATATCAGTATATAGCAATCGTATTCCAATATATAGTTAAAATACCCGACCAAGCAAATATATTAGTACCTTTAATACATATTAGAATACCTTACAGTTTTCCTAATGAAGATATAGATGCCGCACATATTCCGCAAATATTATTTGATAACATCAATTTTCTTGTGCGAAATAAAAAAATATTAGGAAAAAGTATTCCTATCAAGCCATTAAATGTATTATTAGAGTATAATAATACTATACTTGATACTATGGATAAATATATGGATTTCTCAAATAAAATTAAGAATGCCTTATAATTTACATTTAGTAATTTAGAAAAACATATCTACCATATTATCGTTATCGGCAACAGCAAACCCAGCACCTAATCCAAAACCTTCAATTATATTATCTTGCATCGTTGGTTTTTTCCCGTGTAATGACACTTATAATTAGGAAAATTATACAGATTATTATCTGTTTATTAGTCTGAAAAAGTCAAGATATTGCTCTTCGGTTGTTATATACGAATTATAATATTTCATAAAAGCCGGATGTAATTTAAAGGGCATCTGCTTGCTTATTATTTTGTTTTCCATTTTCAATCTATTTATATTATCAAATAGATAGGTAGGATTATATCCGACTCGTGTATCGTCATAATATATATCTAGTTCCGAAATGATATTTATACACAAAATCTTAATATATGCCGGTGTTTCTCTCGTACCGTAATTATACCATATATTTATTCTCCAGTAATATACTCCGTTTTCACGAATATTTTGTACATCCTCGTAATATATGTCAAATCTCATTGTCGGATTTATTGAAGGTTTCTTTATTGTTGGATACTTCTTCTCTAATATTTCAAGTATTTTCCTCTCATCTTCTAATGAAAATGGCATTCGCGTAAAAGGATTGATAAAAGGCTTTCTATCTCTAATTGCATTCTTCCAGTCTTTATATAAACTTTTGGAATCAAAAGCATAGGTGAATATTTGTCCATTTATGGTAGTAGGTATTTTTACTACCATTCGCAGTTTATTAATAGACATTTTTTCCCATTCAAGTGCCAAATAAGGGTCTTCATTATTTACTGTTCGTGAATTATTACCATTATTCATAATATATTTTACAAACTCTTTTTTACCAAATTGGCGATATATATTGTTCATATTAGACCCTCTCTTTTTTATATCACTGCTTTTTGAACTGCTACTGCTTTTACTAAACGATACGGATAATGCTCTATCTTCAATAACAAAATCCTTGTCTAATAATTTTCTAATTAGTCCTTTAATTAGTATAAAATTGCGTGTTAGCTCATAATCATTAATGTAACTCATAAATATATCATGTATATAATATAAAGCATAATAAAAATATCTATTTTGCGATAATCTCGCAAAAAATCCGTTCGGCGTTGATACAGCTCTATAATTCTCGTCATATATTATATGTCCCATATTTATATTTCGCGTATCCTGAAATATTGCTGATATATATACTTTTTGGCAATAATCCGTAAGAAACAATAATCTATTTCGCCCCAATTCATTATCCGGATTGTAATATTCTAAAATATATTTTGTTAAATTGCGTTTATCCATAAAAGGATTATAAATTGGTATATATTTTGCTATTTCTTTTATATATTCACGGTAACTCATTCCATAATCTGAATTATTATTAGGATCATTCAAATGTTCCTTTAATACCGCTAACCCTTTTTTATCGCTTATATTATTTACAAATAATCTTTTTATTATAACCCTGTTATTTTTGAAAGTATTTATAGGAAAATTTAATATATCTAATATATCATCATTACTTTTAATATATATGTCATTCTCATAACTTTCAAATTCCCTTGATTTTGGAGATGTAGAATTACTGGTTTTTGTCTCGTTCATCATTTTAGTAATCTTTGATATACTTGACGAAGCGATTGAGTTGCCGAGTTCATACTTTTCAGAACATTTATTATATAAATATTTTACTGTTGCTACATCTTTAATAGGGACACGAGTATTTGGATGTTTTATTTGAGATATTTTGCCTTCAATATAATCTCTACAATCTTTAATATACGCCTTACACTGCTTTTCATTTAATATGTTGGCTCTGTTTTTTTTTATTTGCATTTCTTTCGCCGATGATATACCTTCCATTCTTATTATAATGAATAAAAAAATAAATATTATACAGTTCTTTTACATATTTAGTCTATCCATCCAAGACTTCTATATGTATTGAGCGAGTTTATATACATTTCGTAATCTGTAAATGTCATACAGCCATAATCACCTTTTTCGTTTGTCATTATAAAATACGTTTTTTTATCATCAATATCCATATATTTTCGTCTATATCCTTGTATATATGTATATAAAAATAATATTATATAATAATTTATAAAAATGTTGAACATTATAACGTTATTAGTATATATATCATTTATTAACGCAATATATATAGGAGGCTTAAACCCTTATTTTAAGAAAGAAACACGTAGTTTATTAGCTATGGCAAATACCGCAAATATTACAAATGCTATGACAAATCCTAAGCCTATTCGCAGTAAATATTGTAATTTTAAATGCGATTGTTTCTTTTCACACAGTGTCAAAAATGACAATATTTGCGTTCCCGTATGGATTCGACCACTTGGATTATAAATAGTAATTTCATTTATGATGTGGCAAACTTATGTTATTATGTTATTTTATATTTTATTATATTATATAATAATAGATTATATAATATGTATGTGCGTTCTCATATAGATACTGTTTCTGGTGATAGGAAATATATATATATAGATGAAAATAATAAAAAATATATTAGAGATAAAAATAAATATTATCCTGTTAAAAAATACAAGGGTTCTTATATACTACAAAAAATACGTGGGGGCATTGGAGATGAAATCCCGAGTATAAATGTAAAATTGTATGTATACGGCACTAAAGGCGCTAATAAAGTAGCAAATCCAGAAATATTTAACGCGACTATAGATTTGAGTAATATAGTTTTAAATCCTTCCGATGAAACATATAAGAGTATTATATTAGATAATAAAATATACATATTTAATAAAAAATTTAATGAAATAAAAGCTTGTTTTAAGACAGATAATATTTCTTCAGAACAAGGTTTTATTATAATAAAGCATTATGTAATTGTTATAAATAAGAAAGATAATGTTAAAGTATATTATAAAAAAAAAGATAGCACTATGAAAGATATGGATAAATTCCTTGAAAATTATACAAGTACTTATTATAATATTATATATAGAAGAAATAATAAAATAGATAGAAACTCACATAATGATAATTATTTTGTAACAATATTTTCTATAACTGATGATAATATTAAAGATACTAGTTTTGAAGGTTATAATAATGAACTCAACGAAGTAAAATATAATAACTTATACAATTCTACTCTTGATAAATTGAAAGAAATATATCAATAATAAAATATATATTTTATTATATTATAATATATTAATGAGCTCTGTGCGTGTTAAAAATAAAAATAATTTAGAGAGTTTAAAGAGTATAAAAGATACATTTATAAAAAAATTATTTGGTAGTCAAGACGCATCAATAGGTATTGAAAAAGATAAATACGAAGGTTTTTTAAATAAATATAAAACTAGTATTATTAACCCAAATAGCGATCAAAACTTCAAAAAAATAGATGATAATATTATAAATAAAATTTTATTAAGACCAAAGCCAATACCAAACGGATCAAAAATTATAAATGCACTTATTGATAGCGAAATAGAAACATTATGTAAAGAATATACTATCATAAATTATATATATAGTACAGATATTACATATTATAAATTTTTACAAGATAAAAATAACCTTAACCTATTTACAAAATTAAACGAAAATATATCTATAGCATTTATTGATAGAAAAATTGAAAATCCACCTAATAATAATAATAATTTAGATTATGTATATTATTTAGCTAAACATGATAAAAGCCGAAATACAGGCGATGATAATCAATCTTTATTAATTTGGAATTATAATATATATAGTATTCTCAATTTAGAATATGTAAATAATATTATGATAAACAAAGAAGCATCTTTGAAATATACACACATATATATATTATATAGAATATTTTGTTATTTTTTAAATATATGCATTAATTTAAATGAAAATTTAGAAAATGTTAAATATTCTGATTTATATGATGAAGGTGATGTAAATGCTATAATTGAAAAAATTAAATTGTGGCATGATGTTTATACACAAAATTCTATTATATATTTCGATAAAAAAAAACATAATCATAATATTGGACATATTCTTGAATTATATAATAAATTTTTTAATAATTTATTATATAATATACTTATAAATCCTAAGTTAGATATTAAAATTAATGATTCTACAACATTATCTAAGATAAATAACGAACAAGAAAGAAACAAAAACGCTCTACAGTTCAAAGAAGAATACGAGGATAAGAAGAAGGGAAAGGATATGATTACCGATTTTTTATCAATATTGGAAAATAATATAAAAAGGGCATCAAAGAATTCTGCTGATTATAGTAATGCTATAGAGCTATATAATATATACAAAAGTGTTTGTGCTTATAAAGATGATAAATTAGAAAATTTAGAAGTGCTATTAGCAAATGCTATAAAATCGAATGAACATAATAAAATATTGAAAGAATACAACGAAGCAGTAAAATTATCAAATGAAGCTGCAAAAATAGCAGCAGAAGAAGTATCCAAAAATATCTTATTATTAATAACAAAGAATAATTTTAATAAGGTATTTAATTCTTTACAAGAAGAAGAAAAAAAAGAAGCAGAAGCAGAAAGACTACGAAAAGAAGCAGAAGAAGCAGAAGCAGAAAGACTACGAAAAGAAGCAGAAGAAGCAGAAGAAGCAGAAAGACTACGAAAAGAAGCAGAAGAAGCAGAGAGACTACGAAAAGAAGCAGAAGAAGCAGAAAGACTACGAAAAGCAGAAGAAGAAAGAGAGCGACAACAACGAGAAGCAGAAGAAAAAAGACGACGAGAAGCAGAAGAAGCAGAAAAAGCAGAAGAAGCAGAAAGACTACGAAAAGCAGAAGAAGAAAGAGAGCGACAACAACGAGAAGCAGAAGAAAAAAGACGACGAGAAGCAGAAGAAGCAGAGATACTACGAAAAGCAGAAGAAGAAGCACTACGAAAAGAACAAGACGCAGAAGAACAAAGACAACGAGAACAAAAAATAGCAGCTGAAAAAGAAAAACAAGAGCAAGAAGAAAGAGAAAGCGTGCTCTTTCTTTTTAAAAATAATTTAGTGACTGTATTTTATTCTTTACAAATACAAGAAGAACAAGAAGAAAGAAAGAGTGCGCACTATCTTTTTAAAAATAATTTAGCGGCCGTATTTTATTCTTTACAAATACAAGAAGAACAAGAAGAAAGAGACCATATGCTTTCTCTTTTTAAAAATAATTTAATTACTGTCTTTTATTCTTTACAAAAAAAAGAAGAACAAGAAGAAATAAACCGTACGCTTTCTCTTTATAAAAATAATTTAATAGGTGTTTTTAATTCTTTACAAGAACAGCAAAAATCTGTAGGAATACCTGTAGAAATAAGAAAAGATATAGATATAGAAGGTAAAGATGAGGGTGAAAAGCTATATTCTTTTAAATCTATACCTTATACTGATATTACCGATACAACTATACAGTATAAAAACACAAACGTTTCTCACAATATTAAGTATGATTCTCTTTTAAACAGTTATAATTATTTAATTTATGTAGACGGGAATGATAATATAAATGTATTTCAAATTAATAGATATTATAATTTAAAACATATATTATATGTAATATATAATGCTTTCGAAGATATCATAATAATTTCTAAAAAAAATACACACAAAGAAGAGAGTAATACATTATATCAATATACAAATACTAATTTAATTTTTGTTTACAAAATAAACAAAGGATTTAGAAATTTTGCGAGTATAAGAGAATTACCAAACTTTACAAACCTAATATTAGATGATAAAAATACATTAAATATTACATTTAGCGATTGGAATCTTATAAAAGAAGTTATTGACAAAGACAAGAGCATAAATAAGCCATTAAAACAATCAAATGCCCTTGCTGTAAAAGCAGCAGCAAAAGAAACAACAGCAAAAGAAACAACAGCAAAAGCAGCAAAAGCAACAACAGCAAAAGCAACAACAGCAAAAGCAACAACAGCAAAAGCAGCAACAACAGCAAAAGCAACAACAGCAAAAGCAGCAACAACAGCAAAAGCAACAACAGCAAAAGCAGCAGCAAAAGCAGCAAAAGCACAGCAAAAAACATTAGTACCTTCAAAACAAGCACCGTTAATAGCACCACCAGAAGCTTCGCCACAATTAAGAGCAGCATTAGATTTTTTAAATTTATTTCATAGTTCGCAAACCACAGCATCTGTGATACCGATAACTTTTCAACAGAAAGCGTATACGACGGCTGCGACAGCATTAACAACAATAGCATCCAAAGCATCATCAGTTATGTCAACGGTGAAAGATAAAGTATCCGCAGTATCCGCAGCATCCGCAGCATCTCCAGCATCTCCAGCATCTCCAGCATCCGCAGCATCCGCAGCATCTCCAGCATCTCCAGCATCTCCAGCATCTCCAGCATCTCCAGCATCTCCAGCATCTGTAGCGCCGCTAATAGCAATACAACAAGTACCGTTAATAGCACCACAAGGAGCTTCACCACAATTAAAAGCATCGTTATATTTTTTAAATTTATTTCATAATTTACACACACATAAATCACTTACAGAATCACTTACTTCATTGCAAAAAACATCAACAAAAGATCCTACAGAAGAGCGTGCAGAAGAGCGTGCAGAAGAGCGTGCAGAAGAGCAAGAATCGCGGACTTCTTCTTTGCCGCAATCTTCACAATCACCGCAAACACAAGCATCTTTTAATGCTGCATTGGAAGTTATAAAATTATTTCATAGTTCATTGCAATCACCACAACAACCACAACAACAACCGCAACAACAACAACCACAACAACAACCGCAACCGCAACCGCAACCACAACCACCACAGGTACGAGGCGAAATCGCAGAAAAAACAACAATATCATCAACACGAGGAGCACAGCCGCAAACAGTATTACAACAAGCTCATCTAATAGCACCAAATGGAGCTTCGCAGCAATTAGTAGCTACTTTTGGTTTTTTAAATTTATTTCATAAATTACATACTCAAAAATCACTTGATTTATTACAAAATGCATCTCGACCTCGAACATCGCCTCGATCATCGCCTCAATCTATACCTCAGCCTCCACCTTCGTCTCAACAACAACCTCCACAGCAAGTAAAAACAGAAGAGGAAATAAAAGATGCATCTTTTAATGCTGCATTGGGAGTTCTAAAATTATTTCATAGTTCACAACAATCACCACAAACAACATCTCAACTTCAATCATCGCCTCAAGATTCACCTCAATCTATACCTCAGCCTCCACCTCCGTCTCAACAACAACCTCCACAGCAAGTAAAAACAGAAGAGGAAATAAAAGATGCATCTTTTAATGCTGCATTGGGAGTTCTAAAATTATTTCATAGTTCACAACAATCACAACAAACAGAACTTCTATCTCCATTAAATTTAGACGAAAAAATACAAAAAGAACAATCTAATGAAAAAGTAAAACAACAAACAGAAGCACAAATAGTACAACAAGCGCCATTAATAGCACCAACGGAAGCTTCGCTGCAATTAAAAGCTACTTTTAATTTTTTAAATTTATTTCATAATTTACTGACTCCAAAATTACTTGCTTCCTCGCTAACATCAAATGTAGAAACACAGCCAGCAGCACAAGAAACAGAAACAGAAGTCGCACAAAAAACAGAAACAGAAGTCGCGCAAAAAACAGAAACAGAAGAAGCACAAAAAACAGAAGCAAAAGAAGCACAAATAGTACAACAAGCGCCATTAATAGCGCCAAAGGGAGCTTCACTGCAATTAATAGCTACTTTTAATTTTTTAAATTTATTTCATAATTTACTGACTCCAAAATTACTTGCTTCCTCACTAATATCAAATGTAGAAACACAGCCAGTAGCACAGCCAGTAGCACAGCCAGTAGCACAGCCAGTAGCACAGCCAGAAGCACAGCCAGAAGCACAAAAAACAGAAGCACAAAAAACAGAAGCACGGGCACAAATAGTACAACAAGCGCCATTAATAGCGCCAAAGGGAGCTTCACCGCAATTAATAGCTACTTTTAAATTTTTAAATTTAGTTAATAATTTACATACAAAAGCATCACCTCAACCTATTTCTGGGGAATACCAAGATGATAATTACAAAATTTTATACGAAGATGGCTTAACAAATGAAAAATTATTAAAATTAATATATTTAAATTTTGATAATTTTGATAAAATAGTTCCACATTTGAAAAAGTTTGATTCTTATTCAATAAATTTTTTGGGTAAAACAACAGGAAAAGTATATCCTGAAAATAATAATGATGAAAATATATGTGTCCGTTCATCTCATTTTACTTATGGCACATATATTATGTTAAAAAAGTTTGGTGGATATTTTTCTCAATTAATTCAAGTTTTATATTTTTGCGCACAATATTTAAAAGAAAAAAGTATAAATTTTGAATTAATTGAGAAAAATATAATTATAAATGAAGATATGCATTTATATTTGTTAAAATATGTAATATTACCAACAACTTGTATTAAAAATAAAATTGAGCCTTTCTACATATATAATTTAAATATGGAAATTTCTAATAGTTTTATTAGTCATATAAGATCAGGAAATACTTCAAGATCACATTTTTTTATATCATCTGTAATTGATAATAGTAATAAACGACGTTCTACTAGCAATAAAACATTATATTTACAAAGAAGCATTTTATCCAAAAATACTACAATAAATCAATTAATAGCGTGTAATAAATATCACAATATGGAGAAATATTTTGAATTACATTTAATAACAAAAATATATATTAAATTAAATAGTACAAACAAAGCATACTATGAAGTCGATGAGGATGATGATTGTGTTTTTTGCCCGTATATTTACAAAGATAATATAAGTAAAATAGTTATTATTAATGGTGAGAAAGAAGAAGAATATACATTAGATGAACTGGATGATATTTTTAAAGATCTATATAAAAGTGATGCTTTAAAATAAGTTTAATAATAATTGAAGAAATAAGAAGTCATACTATTTAACACATACCACATTGTATATCATTATTCACATTTCTTTTTGGTCGGTATAATAAATTATATTATTTACATTTGCATTTTACACATTAAATAGTGTAAATATTAAAATAATTTATTTATAACTATATAAATAGATATAATATAAAATGAGTAATCAAATTACATCTATTTCATTAGTAAAAGACAAGTCATTGAGTAATGATGTTTTTCCGCAGAAAAACGGAGATAGATTTCATACAACATTTGCGACTAATGTAATACAGGATATATTTGAAAAAGACGATAAATGCATATTAACATTATTAAAAGATAAAACATACTCTCTGTCTATAAAATTAAAAGTTAATTCGAATACGGTTAATAGTTTTAAAGATTTTTTTGGTAATAATATATATATATTTGATAAAAATAAAGATTGTTTTACATTAATAGATGAATATGATAATTTCAAAGTATCGCATATACTAATTATAGGAACCGTTGATAAGTCGAATGAAGATGTTTCATTTGAATTTGGTAATATTACTAAGAAATTTTTAATAATAGATGATAATGTAAATGGTAATACTTCTAAATACACAAATGTAACTGTAGAAGAATATTTAAATCTATATTATATAGAGCATTTCTCATTGAATATTATAGAGTTTTATGAGTTATATAATAACTATATAAAAAATACAGAAGGAGTAGGACAAGGAGAAGGAGGACAAAGAGGACAAGGAGGAGAAGAAGGACAAGGAGGAGAAGAAGGACAAGGAGGAGTAGAAGGAGAAGGAGTAAAAGGAGGACAAGGAGGAGAAGAAGGAGAAGGAGGACAAGGAGGAGTAGAAGGAGGAGGAGGACAAGGAGGAGGTGGTGGTACTGAAATGACCGGTAAGAAAAAAACAGTTAAGAAGATCAAAAAAACAAAAAATAAGGTTGCTTAAAATGGTAAAATAATTTAATATAAGTGTTTATATAAGTACTACTTAAATAGGATGGATATATAAAAGCACACTATAATCTAAGTATTTTTCCCTTGAATATATAGATTGGGTTTATAGAAGATTCCGCAATAAGATAGATATTATGTTTAATCCGCTTGTATTAGATGATACTATAACATAACTTCGTGACTTCGTGACTTCGTAACTTCGTGACTTCGTGACTTCGTAACTTCGTAACTTCGTGACTTCGTGACTTCGTGACTTCGTAACATCATAACTTCGTGACTTCGTGACTTCGTAACATCATAACTTCGTGACTTCGTTACTTCGTGACTTCGTTAAGCGATAATATATAAAACTTATATAACAACATATATTTAATTATTTTTTTTATTATTTATATAGTATAGTAGAAAGATGTTAAAAGCAAAACAAATGCCAAAAAAAAAACAAACTAAACAAACTAAAAAGCCTGTAAAAAATGATGGAAAAATCACAAAAAAAAAATATATTAAGACAAAAATTATAGGCGGTGGGAAAATGATTCAAATGTTAACATTAAAAGAAAAATTAGGGTATCTTAAGGATTGTTTGGATAAAAGTGTAGAAGCTACAAATATTTATTTACCTGAATATTTTAAAATTTTTAAAGTTTTTGATAATGAACAACTATCCTTTAATGAAACTACTTTTTTTAAAAAAGTAGGCCCCCTAAAGGAAGAGCAAAAAAATTATGCTATTCTAACAAGATTTATATTATTATGTTTATATGACCACGATGACTACAATAGTTATACTTTATTAAAAGAATATTACATTTCACTATATTCTACAAATAGTATAACGCAAAATATACCTATATTTGAAACTTTAAAAATAAGTGAAGAAAAAAAAACTGAATTACTTGAAAAAGCAGCTAAATATTATATTAATTATAAAGAAAAATTAGATAATTTTATAAATAAAATTATTTCTTTAGCTACTGGTGATGGCGTTGATACAAGAGCTTCACCATCAGCTTTATTGCCGGAAACTGGTGAATCTGATGGTGAAGCTCTTGTATCAACATCAGCTTCATCGGCTTCATCAGCTTCACCATCAGCTTTATTGCCGGAAACTGGTGAATCTGATGGTGAAGCTCTTGTATCAACATCAGCTTCATCACCAGCTTCATCGCCAGCTTTATTGCCAGAAACTGGTGAATCTGATGGTGAAGCTGTTCGAGAGAGTGCTGCTCTTGAAGTTACTGAATTTAATGAAAAAAACGGTCGTCAATTTAGTGCCGATCGTCAATTTAGTGCCGATCGTCAATTTAGTGCCGATCGTCAATTTAGTGCCGATCCTCAATTTATTAGTTCAGGTCGTAAATTTGGTGGTGCACAGGATCAGAAAGCAGGAAGTGAAGAAAAATTTTTTGAAACCAGTATGTTTGAAATTTATAGTGATGGAATAGTATTATTAACTATTGATGATCAAAATGATACTCATACTTTAAAAGTTTTTCCAAGGTTAGATACTTTAGATTCTAAGCAACACCATTATTTTGCAGAAAAAGACGCGATTATAGATTTTTTTATTACTAAAAAAGAATTTTTAATTATTAGAAGATATAAAGACGACCTTACTAATAAAGATTATTTATACGATTGTCAGCTACAATTAATGTATAAATTAGTAAATATTTTAATAGAAAATATTAATAAATACGAAGAAGCTCTAAAAACACAATTACAAACAAATCTAAAAGATAAAAGGTTTTTACTAAAATATAAGACAAATTTATTAGATAAATTAATTGCTATTATATTTGAAAAACTTCCCGACAATGTTTCATTAGTAAAATATGGTATCATATTAAAAAGTTTAAAAGTTATTATACTTAATAATAAAGGTATTGATGGCGAATATATTGAAGGTAAATATTCTGAATATCTTACAAAACGTAATATTGAAATTTCTGATATTCAAAGTATTATAGCTTTGTCAAATGAGAATATGCCTAAATATAAATTTAGTGCTACGTGCCCGGGGCGCAAAGATTATTTTGAACATATAATAAATGTTTTATATACAAACAAAGATGGCAACACCGATGAAACAGAAAAATATACATATGATAATGTAAAAGAAGAATTAGAAATATTAATAAAATTATCTGCGAGCGCAAGCCCGGGGATTGGATTATTTGGAAAAACTTTAAATGAAGATAATTGCAGAATTAGTATTGAAAGTGTAACAAAATATAAAAGTTATCTAATTTCAGAAGCATCTATAGGAAAATTAGAATTACTTGCAGATTATAATAATAAATACATTCAAGATTCAGAAAATATTCAAGATTCAGAAAATATTCAAGATTCAGAAAATATTCAAGATCTAAATAGTAGCAAAATTCCTATAAGTAATATAGATGCCAATGAACTTAAGACAATTAAAGATGGTGCAGAAAAATATAGGGAAAAAATAAACAACTATATAAACAAAAAGCCACATTTAATCGCAAAGGATTTATATTTAGAAACTCCAGATAAAATGATTGCAATATTCAATGAGTTTAAAATAGAATATGAAAAAATATTTAAACATCGCAATTTGAAGTTATCTGAGATTAAAAGGGATAAACTTTTACTCATCAAATAATAATTAACATAGGTTATTTTCGCATTGTTATGGTCTTCTTTTTCCCCACTACAGAATATTCTATATCTACAGGAGTCTTATAAGTAAGTGTTGAGACCGAGGTCTTGTTGTTATAATTTATTTCGGCAATACAATCACAATCATCTATACTATCCTGAATTAAATCTATATGCGATACAATAACAATTGTATCAAAATATGCTAAGAGTGATTTTAGGAAGTTAGGAACGATTGATAAATTATATTTGTCAAAACTTACAAATCCCTCATCAATATAGAGCTGCTTACAAATCGCCTTATTATTTCCAAACAAACACAATCGTAATGCCAGAGATATCACGAACTGCTGGAATCCCGATGCCTGATTTATAGAAATAATCTGTTTATTATCTCCGCCGCCGCTTACGCTGCTGCTTACGCCGCCACTTCCGCTACTGCCGATATTAACATTCTTAATTAACCAATTGATATGTATCATATCTCGCGATACATTTGTTATATAATCTAATTCAAAGGGTTTTGTGATAGAATGACAGATATTTTTTAGCATCTTATTAGTATTGTGAAGTAATTTTTTAAGCACTACATTATCATAGAGATTAATGCGGAAATCCTGAAAATTAATGATAATAGTATCAAGTACTGTAAGCATATTATTTATGTTCTCTAAAATATCTCGCAATTCATTAAGACTCTTGATATTCGCGCTATTATAATTGAATATAGCAGTCTTTTCTGTTATATAATCGCGCTGTTTTATGATGGTTTTCTCGCTATCATTTATAATTTCCTTCAATTCCAAAACCCTCTCAATAATCGGCTTAACCTCGCTATAACTCTTGTATATTTCGTTATTTATATAATTCTCTTGTATCTCCTTGATTTCAAGGTATTCACGCGAATGTATTACATTTATATAGTCGTTGTATAGCTTCCATTTATTATAACTATCTACTAACGAGCGATACGCTATAATGCGTGGTTTAATATTCTTATTATAATTAGCTATATCCGTATATTCTTTCATATTTCTGTCAATCTCATTCATCCTGTTCGTATTCTCAATATATTTAATTTCCCACGCCCTATACTTTTCGTAATTTATTATGTTATCAAGGTGCTCTCTCAATTCCTTCGCTTTTTTATAATAGCTCCACACATATTTATTGATATTTTCAAGCTCTTTTGTTCCTTCGCTAATTATCCTATTATATTTCTTCTTATTCTCCATCAGTTTGTTAAGCTTTTCATTTAGCTTATCACGCTTCTCTTTGTATTTAAAGTATTCACACCATTCTTGTAATATATCATATCTATCTTTCATATTTTTATATGTTTCCATCTTATCTATGAGTTCTTCATAATTTACATTGATATTCAATTTATTTTTAATTTTATTAATATCATTGTCATACCTGTCTATTATAATTCGCAGTTCCTTTATTCTGCTGACCCAGCTTCTTTTACAGCAATATTCACACGAAGGATTAAAATGGTATTCTTCGTTATTCTCAAAAAGCCTTAATTCCTCAGCATATTTCAATCTATCTTCTTCTGTTTCTCTCAGTTCCTTCATTATATCTTTGTATTTCTCAACAGATTCCTCATTCTCTTTTAAAAACCCGTCAATATAATTGTAATCTATTTTTTCAATTTCTCCCATAACTTCATCAGCATTCTCGCAATTAATCTCACAGCTCGCTGGCGGCATCGATACATTTTGTATATTTTCTTGTTCCTTAAAGCATTTATCAAATAGGGCTTCATTGTTTTTTAACCGGTTATTATAATCATCTACCTTATTTTTAATATTCTCCTTGTCTTCAAGGCATTTATTATAACATTCAAGCGATAAATCTTCAATCGCACCGGATTTAATGTTCAAATTTAAGCATCCTGTTGTTTCTATGATCTCATCCATATATTCAAGGCTTCCAAATATTTTCTTGATATTGTTTAAACATTCCTTCCTCGCCTTGATAGGCTTATCAATCTTGGTTGCCTTATTAGGCTTTTCGGCTATTAAAGATTTTGCTAAAATCTCCAAGTCATCATATTCATTCTTTAGATTCTCAAGACATTCAATAACATCATTCTCATCATTTGTATTATACTTGCTATTATTATCATCAAATATATCAAAATATTCATTTAGATATTTATGCTCATTATTTATTATAGATATATCGCACGGCTTAGTAATCTCTATAATCTCTTTATTATCACAGTAGGCTTCGAGAGATACTTTGCTAAGCTCTATAATATTTTTGCCTTTCAATATAAACTCTAATTCAGCAAGTCTTTTAACCTTGATGTCATAGATATCTTGTGATACCAACTTTTCTAAATTAATTTTATTTTTCAAGGCTTCATATTTATAACAGGCATTTGTGCTCAACTCAATATTTCTATTACTCAATATGCTATTCTTGTTATTATATTCTTCTACAAGAACGCTATTGGAATTTTTAAGAATTTCTAAATCTTTTTTCATCTGTTCAATCTTTTCTTCGTGATTCTCGGTATAATTTGAGGTTAAGAGTAATTTTTCATAGACATCTTTCTTACTCTCAATATACTTTTGTAATCCCTTGTATTTGTTTATTGTCTTATTGAAAACATTATAAAGATTATAAATATACTCAATATTAAATGATTTGTCTATCAATTCAAGTGTAGATTTAAAATCCATTTTCAATATATCACAATCTATATTTTGCGTAATCATAGAAGTAGCTAAGAAATCCTCAATACTCCCGAACAATATTGCTATCTCATTATTACACGCTGTATCTTTCTTAATTATCTCAACCTTTCCGGTATGAGCTATTTTTTTATATATAATAGTATTGCTAACGAGCAATTTATTACCAGCATTCTTTCTTGTATAATTTCTAACAATTCTATAAGTATCTATTACTTCTATTGCGTCACTTGCGTCACTTGCGTCACTTTTAGAATCTCTTAAAATATCTATATCTATTATAGTATATCCTTTGCTTTTATTGTGATTTACGACACCGCTCGTCAATGGGCTTTTTTTTGTGTTTTCTCCCCAAATCGCCAAGAGCAATATATCATAAATAGCAGATTTCCCGGTTCCATTTTGTCCCTTAACCATAAATATCTTGCTATCTAAATCAGTCATATTTAACCAGTTTTTATTTTCATAACATAACAATCCTTCCCATTCAAGATATCTTATTTTATAGAGTGATTTAGGTGTTATCGCGGTATCATCAGTAATATTACAGGTATTTATTACAGCTATAAGCTCTTTATTTATTTTCAAACATTCTTCGCGCAATTCTTCAGGATAATTGTCGACATCTATCAATAATAATTCTTTATTTTTAATAATATTATTGAGCAACAATAAATTTTCAGAAGTTAGCAAGGGTTTAAAATAGTTTATAAGAGCATCATTGTTGATAATTTCTTCATAACACGATGAAGATATATCTGTATCTTTAGTACAAGAGATATTATGTGATTGATTATGAGCAAAGTTATTTAAATTGTCTATTTTTTCTGTAATTACATATTTAATATTGTATTTTTCCAAGATGCTCTTGAGATTAAAGATATTAATATTAGAGAACCTTTTAATATCTAAGTTTTTAGGAATTATATCTATATTGTCTCTTATATAATCTTCAAGTCTTCTTTCATATTTTCCATTAATCCTTATCATAATATCTTTGTTCGCTGTGTTAGCTGCGCTAGCTGCGCTATCGTCATTTTCTCTAATATTAATAAAGCCTTTGTCATTATATACATTTACCTTTTTAATATCTTTGTTATATAAGTCCCATATGAGATAGCCGTGATTTACTATGTCTTCTCCAAAATTCTGTTGAATTAAACTTCCGGCATATCCACAAATAGTTTTGTTTTTATAAGAGAACACTTGTCTTTTATGGATGTCTCCTAATAGTACATAATCAAAATCGCTCACCCATTCTAAGGGATAAGGGTTAAAAGTGTCTTCTACTGTTTTCCCATTATATAGTTTAGCGGCAGCGAAAGAACCGTGAAATAGAGCTAGTTTATATCTGACATTACCATATATAGTAGGAAATGGTGGCAAATCTTGTAATCTCCCACTATTTCTATAATTATCCAAAGTTTCATCTATGCTAACAAAAGATATGCCTATATCATCTATGATAAAAGAGGTCGTAGTATTTAATACGAATACATTAGGAATGGCAAAAGTAGTAGAATAAACGAGCGAAGGCTTATTGATATCACTTTGATCATAATCGTGATTACCTGAAATAATATAAGTTCTGCCTACATCAGACAACGCCTGGATAAACTTGCGATACATTATGAGACCATAATTACCAATTACACTTTTATTGTGAAAAATATCTCCCGTAATGACTATAATAAAGTTATCAAAGAAAAGCTCTAAGACTTCAATTTGTTTTTTAATAGATGCTATGGTATTCTTGAACACTTCTTTATACTCTTCGTATCGCGAGTAAGTATTATCACCATTCCGTATATGTAAATCAGATAAATGAAATATATGTGTTAGTACCATATTTTAATGATATTCGGATATACAAGTATGTATATATTCTCGTATATCAATTTTTATATTTAAAAATAAAAAGCATATAAGCTCTATTGATAGACTTATACTTGCTATTGTCAATAGCTGTAAAAAGAAGTATAAATTATAAAATATAAAATATAAACTATATGTAAGAAAAGGTGTTATTTTATGGCCAATAGTAAACAGAAACAACCAATATTAGATGAAAAAATAACAAAAGAATTAGAAATAGTTAAGGATCATTTTAAAAAATTAATACTTAATATTAGTAAAAATAACAAGACTAATACAGAATATTCTTTTAATACCGAAGATATAAATTGTTTTGTAATTGATAATATAGGATTAATATTATCAATTGCTAATAAATTTTTGCATTTAGATACTGAAAAGCATCCGCATATATTAAAAAAAAAAGGAGGCAGGGATGTTGAGTTGTTATTAGAAAATGAAGCAACTCATAATAGCATAGGTATTGTAGGGAAATCAGCGACAGCATCGGTGACTAGAACAGGTAAGGAATCATCAGCAAGTAAATTAGTGAGATCAGATAAGGAATCAGTGACTAGAACAGGTAAGGAATCAGTGACTAGAACAGGTAAGGAATCATCAGCAAGTAAATTAGTGAGATCAGATAAGGAATTAGCGAGTAAATCAGTTAAGATATATAAAGACGATAATATTCAAGAAGTAATATTAACTAAAGAAGAGGTTGTGGAAAAACAAAAGCTATATGAGATTTTTAGAGAAAATTGTAAAATACATTTTAACAGTGATTATACACAGTATTACAATGCTACTATATTCTATCGCAAACTGCTTTATAAAAATTTTGTAGAAAACCTTAACAATTTATTATATTTTTACATTAATTATAAATTAGAACAACAAAATGAGCAGAGCGGTAGCATAAAGAATGGTGGAAATAAGCAAAAAGGCGGTTTAACTTTACCTTTGTGTAAGGAAGGCAGTGATTATAATCGTTATTTAGGACCTATTAAAAATGCAGATAAGAACACATATCCTAATTTTATTACTGAACTACATAATGATATGAAAGCTTTTTTAGGTAGTAAATTAACAATAGAGTCTGTCGAAGAATTTTCCAGTATTTTTCAATCAGATTTATCCAAAGATCTAAAAGATGGAGAGCGTGCAAGAATTGATTTAACTACAATATGTTTATCACATTTACCAAAATATTTAAAAATGAGCGAGCAGGAGTTTACAGACTTACTTAGTAATCCAGCAGCTATAATAACTGGTAAAGATTTTTTAAAACCCGATAATTATAGACTTGTTGTAAATACATATTCAATTCATGATACTACCCCTTCAGGCTTAAAAGCACAGATTGAATCTTGGCGTTCAGATGGTAAATTGATTATAATACCTAATATTAGCGGCCGTCTGGATTCAGCAGAACACTCTAACGGTGGTATATACGACGCCTATGATATAGTTAAACATTCTAATGTATTCAAAGAACAATTAAACCATATTATTAACCCTGCTATAAAAGCATTAAAAAACTTTTATATTTCCCTCAAGGAAATTGATATAAAAATAGAAATAAACGATAATAATGAAATTGTATTAATTGTTAACAGAGAAGGTGAACAATCAAATAATGGTATTGAAGTAAAATTTGGTGCAAATGGGATATCTACGGTTTCTGGTGTTGTAAATCGATTATTAAAGGATGATTTAGATGATTTATTGAAATATTTAGAAGATAATGGCTTTAGTGAACAAGAGGCTACGGATATATCTCTGTTTATTAAACATATGGGAGATTCTCTGCAATTTATACAAGCGTTGTATCATAATACTGAATTTGATGATGATGATCTAAAAAATAAACAGATAAATTGTAATAAATTTATAAATGATAAAGGCCAAGAAATAACAATAGAAACACAAAACGATACTGCATTTTTAACTTGCGATAGATCTGCATTTAAAGCAGCGAAGGCTTTAAATTGTAACGTAGTTATAGGCGTAGGAGATACAAAATGCAACAGTGAACCATATGATAAAATATATTGGAGAGTAGTTCCTTTAATTGTTGGATTAACAAGAATACAGGCTTTGAAAAAGTTCTTTAAATTTTGTGTTCCCTATTCCGCGTCTTCTTCTCAGGCTGCTTCTTCTCAGGCTGCTTCTTCTCAGGCTGCTTCTTCTCAGGCTGCTTCTTCTCAGGCTGCTTCTTCTCAGGCTGCTTCTTCTCAGGCTGCTTCAAGTGGAAGTTATATGAGTGATGTAGGTGGTGTGGATAATATGGGTGCTTCTGGTGGTAGCAAGGGTGCTTCTGGTGGTCGCAAGGGTGCTTCTGGTGGTACCTTGCCTGGTGAGGATAGTGATATGAGTACATCAGATAGTACAAATGATATAGTAGCAAATAGCTCAGGGCTATTATATAGATCTGTCATAGCTGGTAGTAAAACTAATACAACTATATATCTATGTTTTACAGACGAAAAAGGAGATATCCAAATTGATAAGACATTTTTTATTGACACATTTGATGATTTAGATTTAACAGACACGGGTACTTTGACACAAGAAAACGCCAATCACTTTCAACTAATTATAACAAAAATATTCGAGACTGCTTTGATAGAGTTAGATTCAGAAAAATATGTTAGAATGCTTAAAAAGATGGAAGAGGATATAAAAGGCGTTGAACTATATTCTTCAGAGTTTAATGTAGCATTTGAAAAAAATACGAAAACGCTGGATAGTCTATCTAAACAATTAAGTAATAGTAGAACAAGTAAAGTTGATGGGATTATCAAGACTGCAATAGCAGATTATAAAATATCTTTTGAGAACACGTTGAATCGTTTGACAGAAATTAAAAAAATGGTTGATGATTGGAGATTAAAATTATCTGTTAAGTTTAACAATAGGAAAAAAACTATTCAGGAGTTTATAGAAAAAATTAAAGTAGTGCCAGAAGATCATATAAATAGCACTATGATTTCGTGCAAAAAATCATTAGAAGTTATAGCAGGAATTATTACAAAGTTTGAAACTTTTGATGAAAAACAAAAAGAATTAACAGTAAGAAGGGTTGAAACAAGCTCCCCTATTTTTGGAAACTCTGCCGTATTAGATAAATCTAAAGATAAATCTAATGCGGAACTAATGAGCAAAGTAAGCGACGCAGTAAACACTTTTATTATTACATTAAATCTAAAAATGGAAAAATTACGCAAAGAAAAGATAGATAGTATAAAAAAGAGTTCTCAGAGTAATATAAAAAAGACTAATGAAGAAATTGATATAGAAAAAAAAAATATAACACAAATAAATAAAGAATTAGAAGAATTAAAAAAATTAAAAGAAGAATTAAAAAAAGATTTAAAATCTAAAAAGGAGGGGCTAGATTTAGATTTACAAGGTTTAAATAATAGTATTGATGAAAAAAAGAAACTTTTAACATCTAAAAAATTTTGTATTAAAAAACTTTCTAATAATCTTAAAATAGAGGAGAGAAAGGCGAGAAATGCTGAAAAGGAAGTTGCGATATCTTTTATTGATGCATTAAAAGATCTACAAATTAATATAACAGACCATACAGATAATTTAATGTATTTTTTAAAAGTTGAAAAATCTACTGTGGCTTATTTAAGAGCCAGACCATCTTTTAACAAAAATAAACGCAAAGGTGTAGATGAAGATGAAGATGAAGGTAAAGGTAAACAGTCTTTACAAGTAATACCAGAAGATGAAGATCTAGATGATATGTCCGACACACATGATGAAGCCAGTTCAGCAGCCACCGGTTCTTCTTCTAAAAAATCTAAAGTTACAACAACAGGAGGAGGAAAATTATTAAACAAAAAGGTTCGTATACATAAAGCTAAAAGTATATCACAAAAAACAATTAGTGGAGAAAAAAAGAAGAAGATAACGAAGGTAATAAAAAATAAAGAGCTATTAAGTATTAAAAAAAGTAGGGCTAAACCCACTAAAGCTATGAGGCTGGGATAGACCTATGGGTAGACCTTAGCCAACGCGGTAATCTAGGGAGTGTTAGTAGGTAGACCTTAGCCAACGTGGTAATCTATGGAGTGTTAGTAGGTAGAGAACGAATGAAGATTAAGGAAGAATTTTCATAGAGTATTTAAGATTTTCTTCTACAGAATGACCGACTGAATCTGCGATTAACTTTCTTTATCTGAAGGATGCCCCAGAGACATTGATAGTTGTTAGATACATACGACGAAGATCTAGAGCACCTATTTTTTTTCCATAAACCTTCATCATAATTTTGAAGAATTTAAGACTTAAAGCGGAGATGGAGTATTCTTTACCGAGAATGAAGCCGGATGGAGGTAATAGAGACTTAATTTCTGTAGGTATAGGGATTGAGATATTTTTTTTATTTTTAGTATAAGAGTCTTTAATATGGAGATAGTCATTATCGAAGTGGTTGCCGAGGGAGGGAGAGGAGGACATAGAGCGATAATCGTCGAGCCTTCTTGTTGGGAGTAAAGTCATTAAAAGGAAGAGTAATTTTTCGGAATTATTTTGAAGCTTAGAGGAGTTAAGGAGTAAATCTTGCTTATCAAAAGAGATGATATCATCGTGTTTAATGGAAGTATCATTTCTTCTAATAGCTTCAGCTTTTTCAATATTTCTTTTAATAGGGGCGAGAATTTTAAGGAGCTTAACGAAGCCGGGAATTTTAGTAAAAATTTTACAGATGGTAGGGATAGAACGGAGTTCATTTACCTTGATAATGTCAAGCTTATCATAAAGATATTTAAATTCATCTTGAACTAAATTTTTATCATAATCGTTGCCTTAAATAGCATTAATGATATCAGCGGAGAGGGGGTAATCCTGTCATTCGAAGATGGAAAGCTCTAAGCTTACCGGTATAAGTGATAATAGAACTTTCTTTAAGGATAGATTTTTTAGCTTTTTTAGGTTTTTTATGTAAAGGAGTAGTATCAGTATCAATAACTAAATCAGGTTTAATAAGGATACTTTGTGGTTTAATTTTGTTAGCTCTAAGATTGTTTGGCTTATTTTCTTCTTCGTTCATTATTATATATAAAAGAGGATAAAAAGAGGGAATCAATTTTTAGGAAAGCTTGGGGATGGGGAGACCGCACCCAACGCGGTTTTATTGAGAGGCTATTGATTGGGGAGACCGCCCTAACGCGGTTTTATTGAGAGGCTATTGAGATATTTATATTACCATTATGATGTATTAAAAAGAAACTAGAATTTTCTTAAAATTGAAAATTAAATTTTGAGTACATCTCTTGATTTATTTTATAATTTCTAAAAAACTTTTAAAACTTTAGAAAAAAACGAGAGATGTACTCAAAATTAAAAATGAAAAATTTAAGATATTCCTGTGTCTCAAGAACTGATAAGATAATCTAAGTATTTTATAATAAATATAGAGAAGTTATAGTCAAGGAGATAGTCGAGGATTTAGAAAAGGCAAAATAATTCTTGGCCAACTTTTTTATACTTTTTGAAAGGGCTTATTTCTGGCTATTGTCAAGGATTCAGAAAAGGCAAAAATTGCTGACTGAGCTACTCCTATGATATCTAAGATGAACCAGATATTTTATAAAAATGAAAAGAATAATTTGAGTACATCTCTTGATTTATTTTATAATTTCTAAAAAACTTTTGAAACTTTAGAAAAAACCGAGAGATGTACTCAAAATTAAAAATGAAAAAAATAGAATATTCCAGAGTCTCAAGAACTGATAAGATAATCCAAGTATTTTATAATAAATATAGAGAGGTTATAGTCAAGGAGATAGTCAAGGATTTAGAAAAGGCAAAATAATTCTTGGCCAACCTTTTTATACTTTTTGAAAGGGCTTATTTCTGGCGATAGTCAAGGATTTAGAAAAGGCAAAATAATTCTTGGCCAACCTTTTTATACTTTTAATAATTTAAAATTTTTTTAA
>JACCDY010769424.1_pt1 | contig 34277 bp, 50 predicted proteins | sample 7446391 | NCBI WGS metagenome assembly JACCDY01 (sample SAMN15323451, study PRJNA562643) | freshwater metagenome | isolation source: river surface water | place: USA:Blue River Watershed | collected 2017-08-18 | reverse complement strand
GGATATGCTCTCTGCAATGAATATAAAAATCGATATGGCAAGAAACATTCTTGTTTTGATGGACTGCACGAAGCAGAATACATATTCACAATGAAAACTTGTGATACCATCTATATCCATAAGAATGTGAAGTCATTCACCCGTGCAATGCCAGACGAATGGAAGCACGACAATACTATTGACACCTTTGAGGCATATAAGAGATATATTGCTTCAAAACCTTGGGTTGCGGATAATTATCTTCGCATCCCATCTAGAAAACCTGACTGGATTTGATTATGAGTAAAGACTTCCTCTGGGTCGAAAAATACCGACCAAAGAAAATTGAAGATTGTATTTTGCCAGCAGGCATTAAGAAAACATTTCAGGACTTTGTAGATAAGGGAGAAGTTCCTAATCTTCTCCTTGCTGGTCCTGCAGGATGTGGCAAAACCACAGTAGCAAAAGCACTATGTGAAGAGTTGGGAGTAGATTATTATGTCATCAATGGATCAGATGAAGGGAGATTTCTCGATACTGTCAGGAATCAAGCAAAGAACTTTGCTTCGACCGTATCACTTCAAGCAACTGGAAAACATAAAGTCATCATTATTGACGAGGCAGACAATACCACCACAGATGTACAACTCTTACTTAGGGCAAATATTGAGACGTTCTATAAAAACTGTAGATTCATCTTCACCTGCAACTATAAGAACAAGATCATCGAACCCCTACATTCAAGATGTGCAGTTGTTGATTTCTCAATTAAAGGGAAGGAAAAAACAAAACTTGCAGGAGAGTTCTTCAAGCGTCTCGGGTCTATTCTTGAGGAAGAGAGCATTGAATTTGAGCAAAAAGTTCTGGCACAAATTATCAACAGTCATTTCCCAGACTGGAGGAGGGTCCTCAATGAGTGTCAAAGATACTCTGTAAGTGGAAAGATTGACTCTGGAATTCTAACCACATTCTCTGATGTATCAGTAACTGACCTAATTAAGAACCTAAAGGAAAAGAATTTCCCAGAGGTCAGGAAATGGGTTTCTCTGAATATGGATAATGATTCATCAACAATTCTCAGGAAAGTTTATGATGCTCTTTATGAGAAAGTTGATGGTCCAAGTATTGCTGCTGCAGTTTTGATTGTAGCAAAGTATCAATATCAAAGTGCATTTGTGGCAGACCAAGAAATTAATCTTCTTGCAGCATTAACTGAAATTATGGTTGAGGTGAATTTTAAATGAGACCTGAAACAAGAAAGGCAATGGAAATGCTTTTTAATGCCAAATGGAATTTGCCAAAGGCAGCAGATTATTGCAATCTAACTCAAAAAGAATGTAAGATTGTGTTTAACGAATATTGCAATTTTCATCCTCCAGTTTATTCCAATGAAGATAGAACTTAAAGATTGGTTGAACTCAATTAATACTACTAAAAAGAGTATTATTGAAGAAGATATATCAAATGAACGGGAGTATCCACCGTTCATTATTAATAGATGTATGTCGGGTCATATTGATACTTTGATGTATTCTAATGAAATGAATATGAACCATTCATTAGATAAAAAAATGCAATATGATTTTTATATAAATATTGTTAGGAAAAGGAAAAGATTTTCTCCTTGGATCCGAAAAGAAAAAATCAAAGATCTTGATATAGTGAAATCTTACTATGGTTATAGTAATGAAAAAGCACTCCAAGCTTTGAAAATTCTCACACAAGAACAACTTAACTTTATAAAATCGAAATCTGAAATTGGAGGAATGAAATGAGTGTTGTTATTGAGCCAAAAGTAGATTGGACTCCATCTCAAATGGTGGAAGTCATTTTGAATGAACCTGATGATTTTCTTAAAGTCAGAGAAACATTAACTCGAATTGGAGTTGCTTCTCGAAAGGAGAAAAAGATCTATCAATCTTGCCATATTCTTCATAAGCAAGGTAAGTATTATATTACACATTTTAAGGAACTCTTTGCCCTTGATGGAAAGCACGCAAATATTACGGTAAACGATTTCCAGAGACGTAATCGCATCATCCAACTTTTGGCTGATTGGGGTCTTATTAGTGTTGTTAATGTCGATCAAATTTCAGACATCGCACCATTGAATCAAATCAAAGTTCTTTCTTACAAAGATAAGGATGACTGGGTTCTTGAGACCAAGTATAATATCGGATCCAAGAAACGTAGAACTGAAGAATCTGAATAAATAAGTACGAGACCTTTCGTGCGGTCTCTACGAAAGTCGGAACACCCTAAAAAGAGGTTCGGTTTTGCCGATACCTCTTTTTTTCGTATCTTGTATAATTACTAATGGATGCCTTAGGGGTCCACAAAACACAAACTCGCTTACAAAGGAGCTACCATAATGACTAATCTGATGAAATATCAAGCTGCGGATCTTCCCGCTTTGCTGGAAAGAATTAATCGCAACACTATTGGACTTGATGAATATTTTGATCGTATCTTTAGTCTTCACGAAACTACATCTAATTATCCTCCATACAATCTAGTTCAGGTAAATAATGTAGAATCTCGCCTAGAGATTGCTCTTGCAGGATTTAAGAAGGAGGAAGTTAATGTCTTCACAGAGTATGGAAAACTTTTTGTCGAAGGAAAAAAACCTGACAATGAGTCGGACGGGACGTTTATCCACAAGGGCTTGGCTAGCAGAGATTTCAAAAGAACCTGGACCCTATCGGACGACACAGAAGTTAGAGAAGTCACCTTTGAAGATGGATTACTTGTCATTCGACTAGGAAAGATTGTTCCAGAACATCACGCACGTAAAGATTATCTATAAATATAATTGAATATCGTCGGCGCGAGGAGCACCTGGCAAAATCCAGGTTGACTCCTCCTTTTTTTGTTGCTAGAATGCACTGGAGATGTTAGACCAAGTATGTCAGTAAAAATTGTAATTCTTAAGTCGATGGAAGATGTCATCGCAGATGTAAAGGAGATGGTATCTTCCGACAAGACTATTGGATATGTTCTTGTCAATCCATATGTCGTGTCTTTGAGTTCTGATGGAAGTCAAGTTGGATTCTATCCTTATGCTCCTCTTTCTAAAGACACTTCTGTTCCTATTCCGTGTGATTGGGTAGTATCTGTACTAGAACCCAAAGATGAAATTTTAAACTCTTATATGGAGAGAATTAATGCAAAACCTGAAAATTCTAATTCTGAAGAATGATGCTATTTTAGTATCGGAAGTTCACGAAGTTCCCGAATCTGATCTTGGAGAACCTGATTGTAAATTGGTAAACCCAGTTCAAATGATAGTCTCTGATCGTAATACTTATGAGATGAGACGATGGCCTGTATTTACAGACCAGAGGGAACTTAAAATTCATTCAGACTCAATCTTTACTATTGTAGATCCAACACCAGATCAAGTTGAACTTTATTTGAAAACTATTAAATGAATTTTTACACCAACGTAGTTCTTGTCGGAAACGAAATACTTTCCAGAGGGTTTAAGAATGGAGAGCATTTCCAAAATAGAGAAATGTTTTATCCAACCTTATATGTAACAAGTAATAAAAAAACTAAATTCAAAACTCTTGAGGGTAATTATGTAGAAGAAATTAAACCAGGAACTATTAGGGAAACTAGAGAATTCATTGACAAGTATCAAAAGATTGATAACTTTCAACTTTATGGGAATACTCGATATATCAACCAATATATCACAGAGAACTATAGGGATGAAGTTATCAAGTTTGATATTTCGAAAATTAAATTAATCACGATTGACATTGAGGTTGCTTCTGAAGTTGGTTTCCCTGATGTTCAGTCTGCCCAAGAAGAAGTATTGGCAATATCCATTCAGGATTATTCTACAAAAAAGGTTACTACTTGGGGAATCAAATCCTTTGAAAACAATGATCCAAACGTAAAATACATTCAGTGCAATAGTGAATATGATCTCCTCGATAGATTTATGTTCTATTGGGAAAATAATTGCCCTGAAGTTATTACTGGATGGAATTGTGAATATTATGACATCCCCTATCTCTATAGAAGAATCTCTAGAGTTCTTGGTGAAAAAGTTGCCAAACAACTTTCTACTTGGGGAATAGTAACTGAGAATGAAGCAATTATAAATGGTAGACCTCAAATCAGATATGATATTGCTGGAACTACCATTCTAGATTATCTTGATTTATATAAGAAATTTACATATACCAATCAAGAGTCATATCGTTTGGACCACATTGCCTTTGTGGAACTCGGTCAGAATAAATTGGACCACTCGGAGTATGATACCTTTAAAGAATTTTATTCCAAAGATTGGCAGAAATTTGTAGAGTATAACATCAAGGACGTTCAACTTGTGGACAAACTTGAGGATAAAATGCGTCTCATTGAACTTGCTATTACTATGGCATATGATGCCAAGAGTAATTTTAACGATGTGTTCTACCAAGTTAGAATGTGGGATGCAATTATCTACAATTACCTTCTTACTAAAAATGTAGTAATACCTTTCAAGAAAGATTCTAAAAAGGATCAAAGATATGAAGGCGCATATGTTAAAGAACCAGTTCCAGGAAAGTATGATTATGTTGTGAGTTTCGACTTGAATAGTCTTTATCCACACTTAATTATGCAATACAATGTAAGTCCTGAAACATTGGTAGATGGAAAGTTTCCAGGAATTTCTGTGAATAAAATCCTTAATAAGGAGGTCGAAATACCAAAGGATTATCCTTATGCTGTGTGTGCTAATGGTGCTCAGTATCGTAAAGACATCCGAGGATTTTTGCCCGAGTTGATGGATAAAATTTATAGTGAACGAACCATCTACAAGAAGAAGATGCTTGCTGCAAAGCAACAATATGAAAAGACCCCAACGAAAGATTTGGAAAAGGAAATTGCTCGTTGTAACAACATCCAATTAGCAAGAAAGATTCAACTTAACTCTGCTTATGGTGCTGTCGGAAACGAATACTTCAGGTATTTTCTTATTGAAAATGCTGAAGCAATTACTCTTTCGGGTCAGGTTTCAATCCGATGGATTGAGAATAAAATGAATACATATCTAAATAAACTTCTCAAGACTGAAAATGCTGATTATGTTATTGCTTCAGATACTGATTCTATTTACCTTAATATGGGTCCTTTGGTTGAACGTATATACCAAGGAAGAGAGAAAACTACTGAAAGCATTGTTTCGTTCCTTGATAAGATCTGTAGTGTGGAACTTGAAAAATATATTGAAGGTTGCTACCAAGAACTGGCTGACTATGTGAATGCATACGATCAAAAGATGCAGATGAAACGGGAGAATATTGCTGACCGTGGAATCTGGACTGCCAAGAAACGTTATATCCTTAACGTATGGGACAGTGAAGGAGTTCGATACTCTGAACCAAAACTAAAGATTATGGGAATTGAAGCAGTTAAATCTTCTACTCCTGCACCTTGTCGTCAAATGATTAAAGATGCTCTTAAAATCATTATGACTAAAACTGAGGATGATCTAATTGATTTTGTGTCTAAGTGTAAGAAGGAATTCAATTCACTACTTCCAGAAGATATATCATTCCCTAGAACTGCTAATAATCTTGGGAAATATAAATCGGCACATTCAATTTACATAGAAAGGACTCCTATTCATATCAGAGGTTCTTTGTTATATAATTACTATGTGAGGAAGAACAAGTTGGATTCAAAATATCCAACTATCAACAATGGAGAGAAAGTAAAGTTCTGCTATCTCAAGAAACCAAATACAATTCACGAAAATGTTATTTCATTCATTCAAAAATTCCCAAAGGAATTAAATTTGGAAAGGTATGTTGATTATGATTTGCAATTCGAGAAGAGTTTTTTAGATCCATTGAAAATCATACTTCATTGCATTGGATGGAGAGTTGAAAAGACAAATACAATTGAATCACTTTTCATATGATAACTATAAAACTTAAAAAGAAAGAGGTGAAAGAAATATTAAATTATCTGAAACCTACTAAAGATCGAGAGTTATATTACAAACTATGGAGACTATTATTTACAGGAGACAATTGAATGGATTTTTTAAAGGATATAATTAAAGAAGTTGGTGGTGAATATGCATCATTAGCATCGGAAATTGATGAGACGGAAACTTATGTTGATACGGGTTCATACATTTTTAATGCACTGGTTTCAGGTAGTGTACTTGGCGGTGTATCTGGGAATAAGATTACTGCTATTGCTGGAGAGTCTTCTACTGGAAAGACTTTTTTCTCTCTCGCAGTGGTTAAGAACTTTCTTGATACTAATCCCGATGGTTACTGTCTCTACTTTGACACTGAGGCTGCTATCAACAAATCATTACTAGTATCCAGGGGAATAGATGTTAAACGAATCGTTGTACTAAATGTAGTTACTATTGAGGAGTTTCGATCTAAAGCACTCAAGGCAGTCGATATGTATCTGAAGAAGAAGGAGGAAGATAGAAGTCCTTGTATGTTTGTTCTTGATTCTCTTGGAATGCTTTCTACTGAAAAAGAAATTGATGATGCTTTGAATGAAAAGCAAGTTAGAGATATGACTAAATCCCAACTTGTCAAAGGTGCCTTCAGGATGCTAACCTTGAAACTGGGTCAGGCAAAAATTCCAATGATTGTCACCAATCACACTTATGATGTGGTAGGATCTTATGTTCCAACTAAAGAAATGAGTGGTGGTTCTGGACTTAAGTATGCAGCATCTACAATCATCTACCTTTCTAAGAAGAAAGAAAAGGATGGTACAGAAGTTGTTGGAAACATTATTAAAGCAACAACTCATAAGTCCAGACTTAGTAAAGAAAACAAAACAGTGGAGGTAAGGTTGTATTATGATGATCGTGGTCTTGATAAGTATTATGGTCTTCTTGATTTGGCTGAGAAATATGAAATATTCAAAAAGTCTGGGACTAGGTACGAAACTGCGTTCGGATCGCAATATGGGAAAACCATAATGGAAAATCCGGAAAAATACTTCACGGGTGAAGTAATGCAGGCATTAGATGAAGCAGCACAAAAAGAATTCTTATACGGAGGGTAATGGAAAAGATTGAAACTACAATTCTAAGAAATCTCATTTTCAATGGGGACTATTGTAGAAAGGTTTTGCCTTTTCTTAAAAATGAATATTTTGATAACACTCATGAACGTGTAGTATTTGAAGAGATTTGTAAGTTCATTCTTAACTATGACAATCTTGCCACCAAAGAAGTTGTATTAATTGAAACTGAAAAAAGGACAGATATCACAGAGGACACTTATAAAGTCATTTGTGATTATGTAAAGGCACTGGATGATTCTAGTGTTGACGATCAGTGGCTAACTGATACAACTGAAAAATGGTGCAGAGATAAAGCAATTTATCTCGCACTGATGGAAAGCATTAAAATTGCTGACGGACAGGACGAAAAGAAAAACCGAGATGCTATTCCATCAATCCTTCAGAACGCACTTGCCGTTAGTTTTGATGACCACATCGGACATGATTATTTACAGGACTACCTAGAAAGATATGAATCTTATCACAGAAAAGAAGATAAAATACCATTCGACCTTGAATACTTCAACAAAATTACAAAAGGTGGTCTACCTAATAAGACTCTCAACGTCGCTCTTGCTGGTACGGGTGTCGGGAAAAGTCTATTCATGTGCCACATGGCTAGCTCCGTCCTCCTGCAAGGACGCAATGTTCTCTACATTACACTTGAAATGGCAGAGAACAGGATTGCTGAAAGAATTGACTCGAACCTCTTGAATGTAAATATCAAAGATATTGTTGATCTTTCCAAAAATATGTTTGAGAAGAAGATTGATATTCTTAACAAAAAAACTCAAGGTAAGTTAATCATTAAAGAATATCCTACTGCTTCGGCACATTCGGGACATTTTAAATCATTACTCAATGAGTTGTCTTTGAAGAAATCATTTAAACCAGATATTATCTTTATTGATTATCTTAATATCTGTGCTTCTTCTAGATACAAGGCAAATTTCTCAGTGAATTCTTATTCTTATGTAAAGGCAATCGCAGAAGAACTTCGTGGTCTTGCTGTGGAGTTTAATGTTCCAATCGTCAGTGCCACTCAAACTACTCGTAGTGGATATGGCAACTCTGATGTAGAACTGACGGACACTTCTGAATCCTTTGGTCTTCCTGCTACTGCAGACTTTATGTTTGCTTTGATTAGTACTGAAGAACTAGAACAGATGGGTCAGATTATGGTTAAGCAACTTAAGAATAGGTATAATGATCCTACGGTCAATAAACGATTTGTTGTTGGTATTGATCGTGCGAAGATGAGACTTTATGATTGTGAGCAAAGTGCTCAAGATAACATACTTGACTCTGGTAAAGAAGAAGAGTATGATTATGAAGAAGATACTAAAAAAACTAATAAATTTTCTGGATTAAAATTCTAATGACACAAAAAATTGATTTTGACAAATACCAAAATTTTGTTGATGCTGTTACTTCTGATGCATCAAAAGATTTTGTAGCACTATCTGATCGAATGGTTGAACTGGATCAGAAAGGAGCAAATATTGAACGTCTTCTAACTGCTGCTGTTGGTATTAATGCTGAAGGTGGTGAGTTTATGGAAATCGTAAAGAAGATGGTATTCCAGGGCAAATCCTGGAATGATGAAACCCGCACTCACCTAATCAAAGAACTTGGTGATACGATGTGGTACGTAGCACAAGCTTGCATTGCTCTTGAGGTTTCTTTTGATCAAGTTATTCAAACTAATATTGATAAATTGATGAAACGATATCCAGATGGTTTCTTTGATGTTTATTATTCCGAGAACCGAGAAGTAGGAGATATTTGATAAGGTCCCGTTTCTAAATAAAGGAAACGGGATTTTTTTATGGCATTCAATAAGGGGCAACTTTATGAGAGAAAGTTATTCAAAGAATTGAAGAATGCCGGAAAAATTCCTCTTGATGTTAATGATGTAGAACAAATTCCAGGACAAGATGTTACTGTTGAAAATCGTTTTGGTACTAGTGGATTGGAGATTAAATTAAATTTATCTGCTGCCTTTGGTTCTGGAACTTTAAAATTTGATAACTCCCCAAATAAATTGCCTTGGGTATTGACTGAATCTAATGAACTTGATGATGAAAATACCTCAAAAGAAATAATGAGAAATATTGCTAGAAAATATAAAGTTACAGAGGTGGTTAATAAGAAGTGGTATTTAGATAATGATAAATATTATCCTCTATACTTAGAAGAGGAGAAAACACACCCCTTCAAGAATGTTATAAAAATACCTAGGGATAAGAGGGGAAAGCAAGATTTGGAGGCATTGTCGGAAATAAAAATTAAATGTAGTTATAGTGATATAGTAGATTATTATACAAGTAAAGGATCTCATTATATCCAAATTGGAGGAAGAGGTTTGTACTGGTTTGGTGTTAAAGATCCTTTGAATATTTCAAAAGATCTCAAACAATTTACTCCAGAGGAGACCTTTATAAGAGTTAGAGTTCAACCAAAAGGATCTGGAAAATATAATTTTTCTTATGCACTTTACACAAAAGGACTTCCCGCATCAAATGAAGATCTAGATAGAAACATTAACATAATATGAAGGAATTATTTTTAGAATTAATACAAATATACAAGACTAAAGTTCGTATTAAACAATTGAAAAGAAGGACCATAGAAAATTTTTCTAGGTTTTTTATATCTTTTATTGAATCTAATCAAGATACAAAAGATAAGAAAGATAAATACTTACAATTGAAAAAATCAGGTCTCAACTATATTCTTGATAATCAAGACTTTATATATTCTCAAATTAATAAATGAAAACTTTCTTAACCTTTATCAAAGAAGCAGTAGAAACACAAGCATCCGCTCAAGCGAAAAGGATGGGACTTGTGGGAAACGGTCACGGAGACTGGTATGATTCAAAGGGAAAGTTAGTAGCAAAAACTGTAAAGGGACAACTTAAAGTCTTTAGTGGAAAGGCATCTCAGAAGAAAGATAAGGATGAGACTGAAAGACAAGAACCAGCAACCATTACTGGTAAAAAACCTTCTGCTTATAAAGGGGGAAAAGTAAGACTTGGCAAAACCCCTCAAGCAGCATCTCAGAGATCTTCTGCTGCTTCAGCAGCATCTTCTTCAGCATCTGGATACGGTCAATCTCAACAGCAAGTTCGTGATGATATAGTTACAGTTGCCTTCGGTAAGTTTAATCCTCCAACCAAAGGACACGAAGCATTGTTTAAAGCAATGTCTCAAGTATCTGCTGGAGGAAACTTTTATATATTCCCAAGTAGAACGCAGGATAAAAAAAGAAATCCATTGGATCCTGAATTAAAGATCCAATATATGAAGGAAATGTTTCCTGATTATGCTGATCGGATTATTGACAGTGATGAGTTTAACACTGTGTTTGATGCATTGACCTTCTTAAATCAAGAAGGATATACTTCTGCCAATGTAGTCTGTGGAGAGGAAAGAGTTGCTGAACTTGATAGTTTGACTGCAAAGGCAAACGGGCAGTTATATCAGTTCCAATCAATTAACGTAGTTTCTGCGGGACCAAAAGACTCTGATTCCGAAACTGGGACATCTTCTGTTGCTAGAAGTTCTGCTGCAGAAGGGGATTATCAGACCTTTAAAAAAACAATGCCTTCAAATGTTGATGAATCAATAATTAAGCAACTTTTTATGGATTTGAGAGATGCTATGAATATTAAAGAAGGTTATTCTATTTGGGAAATTTCTCCAGATTTGGATTGGAGAGGTCTTCGTGAAAATTATGTCACTAAAAAAATATTTACTGTTGGGTCTTTAGTGGAGAATTGTAATACAGGACTTCGTGGGAATATTATTAGATCTGGGACAAACCATCTAATTTGTGTAACTGATGATGGTATAATGTTTAAATCTTGGATAAAGGATGTTTGTGAAGTTAACTGACAAATAAATAAAAGAAGCAAAAGCACAGAAAATCAATGACTAACATTTGGACTGATTCTTTCAAAGAACTTAGAGAACCATTTTTTAATATTGAAGATCCTTATACCTTAACTGAAGGTAAAAAGGAATCCGAGAAGGAAGATGATGATGAAGATGATGCTGGTGAAGATGAAGAGCATAAGTATAAGAAGACTGGAAAAAAGTCTAAAGATTATGATGGTGACGGTGAAGTAGAAGATGAAGCAGATGAGTATGCTGGAGTAAAAGATCGTGCCATCAAAAAGGCAATGAGAAAGGAAGAGGTTGAACCTGGTAAGGTTAGGAAGAATAAAAAAATTGATGTTAGAAATGTAGAAAATAAAATCAATACAAAACCAAGTATTGAAGAAGAAAAGAAGGAAAAGACTTTAAGAAATACTAATCCTTGCTGGAAAGGATACGAACCAGTAGGAACCAAGAAGAAGGGTGGCAGAACTGTACCTAACTGCGTTCCTAAAGAAGAGTTTGAATTGGATGAGGCAAACTCAACTGCCATTCCACCTAAAGGTGATGCAGAAACTGTAACTGTAGATTCTTCTGCCAAGAGAAAGGCAGCTCAGATGCAAGTCAAAAAAGAACTTGCTGATGTTCAGCTTGCAAAAGCAAAGGCACAATCTGGATCTACAAATGAATCAGTAATATTATATCTTCAAAATAGATATAATATTAACGGATGATTTTATATATAATAGGATAATACAAGAGGTAATCATGGGAGTAGCTGTAAGTTTAGTCAGACCTTTACTTTTTTCTTTAGCATCTAATAGAAAAACTAAAAAATTAGTTTGTGATTTGATTGATAAGTACGTTCAATCTACAGATAATGATATTGATGATGTAATTGCATCTACGGTAAGAAAGTCCCTTTTAAAGAAAGGTTGATAATTACTATTCACACTAAAATTACTGGGGGGAGAACTTACTCCCCCATTTTTATAAATAATTCAAGAATAAAAAAATTAGTTAGGTAAAACAAATGGCTCTTTGGGGAAAATCAGATAGTCTTTATTCTGTAGGAACAGTCGCAGTTAATTATGGAAATAAAACTATCACCGGAACAGGAACTTCATTCACTGCTGCTGGAATTTCCACTGGTGATGTAATTGTAATTGGAGCTGGTGGAACTTTTGGTTCTGCAGTAATTTCTGCAATTACATCGGATACTTCGATTTCAATTGCTACTACTCAATACTTGTCTGGGGCAGCAATTTCTGGAATTGGATATTCGATTACTGAAAGACCAATCTATACCCTCGAAGACATAAATTATGCAACAATTATTGGGGCAGGAAATTCATCTTCTACCAATGTTGTGTATGGTGTTGATGTGAACGAGGCAGGAGCAGCAACAACAACTAAATATGCTGTAGCACACGCAGGATGGGTTGGGGTTCATACTTATGTTGATATGCACGGCAACTTGAGAGTTAAGTCAGAAACTCTTGTTGCTATGTCGGAAATCACTGGTGGAACTCTTCCAACATATATTGCTGCTGGTGATGCTGCTGACGATTCTGTATATGTTGATGCCGTTATTTCAATTCTCACTCAACCACAATCAGTAGGTGTTGGAACTACAGCAACTGCAACGTTTAGTGTAAGTGCATCAATTACTCCTTCTTATGCACCACTTTCTTATCAGTGGCAACAAGATCCTAATACCGGAACATTTGCTAACCTTGCGGGTCAAACCTCAACTAGTGTAAGCATTGCGAATACTGATGCAAGCAAGAATAATTATAAGTATCGTGTCGTTCTTACCTCTGGAGATGTGTCTTCGACTTCTGGAATTGCAACAATGACCGTTAGCTGATAATATATGAAGTTTGATGAGTTGAACGAAGAGAATTATATATTGTTTGCTATTAAATATTATGATAATCCTCAAGCAGTTACGCAAGACGATTTCTTTGAAGACTTAAGTAGATTTAAGTATATAAAGAAACTACTTCGGAAATATGTAAGAGGTGGTGAATTGAGAGTTGATCTTTTAATCAACCACTTCATTATCATATTCAATGTCTTTAATGATGCCGCAGTTCCACTTCTCTTTTACAAATTAGAAAGGGAACTGTGGTCTTCTATTAAGACATTTTTGTTATTTTTGAATAGAATTCCGGAATATCCAAAGTCGATGATCGACGATATACCCATAGATCATAAATGTTTAGATATCTTAAATTCAATATAAAATGAAATCAGACAAATTAGACGAAATAATAAATATTATTAGAACGAATTTGCGTGAAGATGCTCCAACAATGAACCTTGGCACTGGTAAGATTGCAGGAACTCCCGAGGCAGATCCTGGAAATCCACCAGTTGATTTACGTAAAAAGAAGCATAGAACTTGGAATCCTTTTTTTAAAAATTTAGCAAAGGTACAAAGACGGTCCAAGTAAATGTTTAACCAAAATACTTCTGCAGACACCAAAATTGCCGTGCTTGAAGAAAGACTTTCATCTTATGAATTGCTATTGAAAAAGATAGATGAAGCAATTCAAATTATGGGAAGGACAAGTCAGAATATCAGTAAGATGTTGGCTGTTCATGAGGAAAAGATAGAACAGTGCCATAGAGCAGATGATTATGTTGGAAGATTAATTGAAGAATTAAAAATAGAAAATAAAGATCAGCATGAAGTAGTTTCTAAAAGAATTGATTCATTAGAGACTAAAGTAGAAGACCTTGGAAAATTTCGTTGGATAATCGCAGGAGCAGCAATCCTCTTATCCTTCGCAGTATCACAATCTCATATAGTGGTGGATATCTTGACACCAGACCAGCAACCTGCTAGAATAGAATCTAGCAAATAGATTATCTTGTAATGAGTTTTGTTGACTCCAAATACATTGGACTTATTTCATCTAGGCTTCAAAAATTTAAGCAAGTAAAAAACAATCTTTATAATTTCAGATGCCCTTACTGTGGAGATTCGCAGAGGTATAAAAACAAAGCAAGGGGGTACATCTACCAGTCAAAGAACGATCACAATTACAAGTGTCATAATTGTGGTGTATCTAGGTCTTTTACAAACTTCTTAAAGGATATGGATAACGTCCTTTACGATCAATATGTAATGGAGAGGTATAAAAATGGATTGACTGGAAAAAACTCAAACACTGCTGATCCAAAATTCAATTTTACTGCTCCAAAATTTTCAAAAAAGTCTTTTGATCTTCCTACTATATTAGAACTTCCGGAAGATCATACCGCAAAAAAGTATTTAAGTAGTAGAAAAATTCCAGAAAAATATCTATCGCAATTATATTATTGTGATAAATTTAAAGAATGGACTAATTCTCAAAAGCAAACATTTACTTCCATTGAAAATGATGAACCGAGGATTATTATTCCTTTAATAAACAAAGGTGAAATCTTTGGATTTCAAGGAAGAAGTTTGAAGAAAAATTCGAAGGTTAAATACATTACAATCATTTTGAATGATTCACATCCAAAAATTTATGGACTAGATAATGTTGATTGGGACAAGACAGTTTATATTGTTGAAGGTCCTTTTGATAGTATGTTTATAGACAACTCAATTGCTATGGTTGGTTCTGATATCGATCATATGTTTTTACTTTCGAATTATGAAGTTGATTTTGTAGTTGTTTATGATAATGAAAAACGGAATAAACAGATTGTTGATAAGATGACAAAAGCAATTGAATTAAAATTGCCCATCGTCATTTGGCCTAATGATATCCAGCAAAAGGATATTAATGATATGATTTTGTCTGGACTAAACGTTCAGTCTATGTTAAAATCAAACACTTATTGTGGATTAGAAGCAAAAGCAAAACTTATTGGTTGGAAACGAGTATGAGCAACGGACTAAAAGTTAATAAGAGAGATGGATCCATCGAACCACTTGATCTAGACAAGATGCATTTGATGGTAGAAGAGGCATGTAAGGGACTTGCAGGGGTTTCTGCAAGTCAAGTTGAGATGCAATCTGGCATTCAATTCTATGATGGCATTACTACGGCAGAGATTCAAGAAATCTTAATCCGAAGTGCTAGTGATTTGATTGATTTGGATCATCCAAATTATCAATTTGTTGCTGCTAGACTTCTTCTGTTCTCTTTGAGAAAGGGTCTTTATGGAGGAATCAAAGAATTCCCCCATCTAGAGCAGCACATTTATTCTTGTGTTGAGAAAAATATTTACGATAGTGATATCTTTATTAAATATTCAAAGGAAGATATTGATAAGGTCAATGGTTTTATCGACCATGATCGTGACATGCTCTTCACCTATGCAGGTCTTCGTCAGGTAGTTGACAAGTATCTAGTGCAAGATCGAAGTGCTGGTAAAGTGTATGAAACTCCTCAGTTCATGTATATTATGATTGCTCTGACTATTTTTGCAGAGTATCCAAAAGAGAAACGTTTAGACTACGTTCATAGGTATTACAATGCAATCTCAAAGCACAAAATCAACATCCCAACTCCCATCATGGCAGGAGTTAGAACACCTCTTAGACAATTTGCAAGCTGTGTTCTTGTTGATGTTGATGACACCCTCGACAGCATCTTTAGTAGTGACATGGCTATTGGCAGGTATGTTGCTCAAAGGGCGGGAATCGGTATCAACGCAGGTCGCATCCGTGGCATCAACAGTAAAATTAGAGGTGGAGAGGTTGCCCATACTGGTGTTGTACCGTTTCTCAAAAAATTTGAGGCAACTGTCCGATGCTGCACTCAAAATGGCATCCGAGGTGGATCTGCAACGGTCCATTTTCCAATCTGGCATCAAGAAATAGAAGACATTCTTGTCCTTAAGAACAATAAAGGAACTGAAGATAACCGTGTTCGTAAGTTAGATTACTCTATTCAAATCAGCAAACTGTTCTATGAACGATTCATTCAAAACGAAGAGATTTCACTCTTTTCCCCCCACGACGTTCCTGGTTTGTATGATGCTTTTGGCACTGATCGATTTGACGAGTTATATGTGGGTTATGAACGAGATCCATCTATTCCAAGAAAAACTATCGGAGGTCAAGAACTCATTCTCAATCTTCTGAAAGAACGTGCAGAAACTGGTCGTATTTACATCATGAATATCGATCACTGCAACTCTCACTCATCCTTTAAGGATAAAGTGAATATGAGTAATCTTTGTCAGGAGATCACTCTTCCTACAGATCCTCTTCAGCATATTGATGATGATATGGGGGAGATTGCTCTTTGCATTCTGTCTGCCATCAATGTTGGTAAGGTAAAGTCTGATGAAGAACTTGAAGAACTTTGTGACCTTTCTGTTCGTGGATTGGATGAACTGATTGATTATCAGGATTATCCTGTAAAGGCAGCAGAGATTGCTACAAAGGCACGTAGGTCCCTTGGAATCGGTTTCATTGGTCTCGCACACTATCTTGCCAAACTTGGGTTCAATTATGACTCTCAGGAGGCATGGGATGCAGTTCATGGTTTAACTGAGGCATTCCAATATTATCTTCTGAAGGCATCTAATCAACTTGCCAAAGAAAAGGGTTATTGTGAGTACTTTGGAAGAACAAAATATTCTGATGGAATTCTGCCGATTGATACATACAAGAGAGATGTAGATGAAATTTCTTCTATCCCACTAGAGCATGATTGGGAAACTTTACGTACCAACATTCAGACATATGGATTACGACATAGCACGTTGTCCGCACAAATGCCATCGGAGAGCAGTTCCGTTGTGTCAAATGCCACCAATGGCATCGAGCCTCCTAGGGGATTCCTGTCCGTTAAGAAGTCCAAAAAAGGACCTCTTAAGCAGATTGTCCCTCAATATCAGAGTCTTAAAAACAATTATACTCTCCTTTGGGATATGGAGTCTAATCGTGGTTATATTAATGTTGTTGCTGTGATGCAGAAGTTTTTCGACCAAGCAATTTCCGGAAACTGGAGTTATAATCCAGAAAACTATGCAGATAACGAAGTTCCTGTTAGTGTGATGGCACAAGACTTCTTGACAACTTATAAGTATGGATGGAAGACTTCTTATTATCAAAACACATATGATAATAAGACTGATGAGATCAAAGAACCATCTCAAAATATTAATGATTTAATTGACGACATCTTAAGTTCATCTGGAGAAGAAGATTGTGAAAGTTGCAAAATTTAGAGTTAATTCGGAAGAGTCTACTATGGGAATGACAGTATTCAACACATCACAAGTGGATTCCAAAAAGCAACCAATGTTTTTTGGCAATCCTCTTGGAGTTCAAAGATACGATCAATACAAATATCCAGTCTTTGATAAATTAACTCAACAACAACTTGGATACTTCTGGAGACCTGAGGAGGTCTCCCTCCAAAAGGATCGTGCCGATTACCATACACTGCGACCAGAACAGAAGCATATTTTCACATCTAACTTGAAGTATCAGATTCTTCTGGATTCAGTTCAGGGTCGTGGTCCTGGTATGGCATTTATTCCATACTGCTCCCTTCCTGAACTGGAAGCATGTATGACTGTATGGGAATTTATGGAGATGATCCATTCTAGATCCTATACTTACATCATTAAAAATGTATACTCAGATCCTTCTGAAGTGTTTGATACTATTTTGAATAATGAAAGGATTCTAGAAAGAGCATCATCAGTGACAGAATCTTATGATGAATTCATTAACTCTGCACAGGAGTATGGAACTTCTAATGCCTGGTTATATGCACAAGAACGTGCAGGTTCTGCCAGGGAAGATAGAATTGAACTTAAAAGAAAACTTTACAGAGCAATTGCCAATGTCAACATTCTCGAAGGTATCAGGTTTTATGTCTCGTTCGCTTGCAGCTTTGCGTTTGGTGAACTCAAACTTATGGAAGGATCCGCTAAAATTATCTCTCTCATCGCAAGAGACGAAAATCAGCACCTTGTCATTACTCAAAACATCCTCAATAAGTGGAGTGAAGGGGATGATCCAGAAATGCAGCAAATTGCTAAAGAAGAACAAGATTGGGTAATCTCTGCCTTCAGGAATTGCGTAGATCAAGAAAAGGAGTGGGCACAGTATCTCTTCAAAGATGGTTCTATGATTGGTTTGAATGATAAACTACTCAACAATTATGTTGAGTGGATTGCTAATCGAAGAATGAGAGCAATTGGAATCAAACCAATTTATGATATTGCTGCTAAAAATAATCCACTTCCTTGGACGGAGCATTGGATTAGTTCTAAAGGTCTTCAAGTGGCACCACAAGAAACAGAAGTTGAATCTTATGTTGTTGGTGGCATTAAGCAAGATGTGAAGACAGATACTTTTGCGGGATTTAAACTTTGATTTAGAGGGTCTTCGGACCCTCTTTTTTTATAAATACTTGTAAAAAGTAAGAGTATTATGTCTGGTCTTAATAATATTAGAGAAGCATATAGTAAGGTTTACGAATCTAAGTCTCCTAGTTTTGAAGTTAGGAAATCTTCTGGTGCAGGAGCACTCACTCCAAGTGCAGCAAGACAGTTAGGACCAAAGGCAGTAGAACTCCAAAAGAAAAAGGCAGCAGCAGTGAAACTGCCTAAAGTAAATATTGAAGAAGTTGAACTTGGTGAAGCACATTGGGATCCTGTAACTAAAACAATTGGCAGTGTAAAGAGAACTGGTTCAGATCCAGAAATTCAGAAAATGGCAAAAAGAGCAGCAGCATCTGGTCCTAAAAAGAGAGTTCCATTGGGACAAGGTACTAGAAATAAGGCATCTTCATTTACTCCATCATCAAGAGAGCAGGCAAAAAAAGATAAGAAAAATTGGGATTCATATTGGGAAACAATGCATAATAAGGAAGAAATTGAAGCATCTAGAGATAGAATGAGATCTATCCTCAATGAAATGAAAACCAACTATGAAGCCGTTTTGGATCTTGTTGCAGAGGAAGAGGTGGAATTGGTAGAGAAGGCACCTCCTGGGGCAAAATTTGAAAGAATGGTGAAGCATATCAAGAAAGGTTACTCCAAAGATGGATTGACCGATAGAGAAAGAGCAATTGCTTATGCGACTGCTTGGAAGAAATATAATAAAACCAAAGTAGATGAAGAATATCTTTTAGAAAAAGCAAGAGGAACTAGACCGAAGAAAACAGTTCATGCATATGATGTTGATGAGACCTTGTTCTCTCACGGCAAAAAGGGCAAACCAAACGTCAAGGTTCACGTTAAGGATGCATCTGGCAAGAGAGTTAAGAGTTTAAGTAACCAGGAGTTCAACACTCACAAGTTGGAGAAAGGTCATTCTTATGACTTCGGTGAGTTCCAGAGTGCCAAGAAGTTCAAGGAAACTTCAAGTCCAAATAAGAAAGTGATTAAAGATGTTAAGAGAAAGCAGGCAAGAGGACAGAACGTTCACATCATCACTGCTCGTTCCAAGTTTGATAACCCAAGTGAATTCCAGGGACACCTCAAGAAGCACGGTGTTGATGTAGATAAGTCAAAGATTCACTACACTGGTGGAATGAAAGGTGGTGATGTTGGTGAGAAAAAAGTGAAGGTTGCTAATGCTGTTGCGAAGAAGAGTGGTGCTAGCAAAGTTCATATGTATGATGATGCTGCCAAAGTACATAAGGCATTTGAGAAGGAAAAGCAGAACGCACCAGTGTCAAAGAAAATTAAAACTCATATGGTAGCACCAGATAAGAAAACTGGTGAATCTAAGGTACGTTCTTATCAAGCAACAAAGTAATACTTGACATTATTCTCATAGGTCGTTAGAATCACTCTGTTAGGGATGAAGGATAAATAAGGCTTAATTATTAAAGGCTTTATGACCTATGAGAACCCTTGGATATATCAAGGAAAGATCTTTGATTCACCTGACATACTGGACTACTTTGGTTTTGTTTATCGTATTGAATGCACTGAGACTTCCAGAATTTATTTGGGGAGAAAGTATTTTTGGTCTTTTAGAAAACCGAAGGGTAAGTCTAGAAAAGTTAAACAGGAAAGTGATTGGAAAAAGTATTATGGATCCTGTCCAGAATTAAAAGAAGATGTAAAGAAGTATGGTAGGGATAAGTTTAAAAGATTCATACTATCATTACATAAAACAATAGGTAAAACTAATTACGAAGAAACTAAACAACTGTTTCTGAACAATGTTTTAACTGAATCCCTTGACACTGGAGAGCCTAGGTACTATAATAGCAATATCCTAGGGAGATACTTCAGGAAAGATTATTATGAATCGACTTGAGTTGAGAGAATTATGTAGACTTGAAATTGATCGAAGAATTGACAGAATGCACGAATTGTGTTTGAATGGTAAGTCTAAAGAAGCAACTGCTTTGTATCTTGAAATTCAAGAATGGGTAGTTCAAAATGAAGAACTTGAAGTGGTATCACTAGAGTATATTTCGGACATTCTTTAGAATTACTAAATAATCACTCATAATGATTTTTAGAATGAGTCTTTGATTATGAAATTAGAGCCCAGGAAGGTGCCCACCGAGAGGTGTGGTGTACCCCCCTTCTATTGGGATGTAGAATTCAATTAAATTTAATGCTTTTTAAAACAATTTCAATACTTGCCTTTGGTCTTGTTGGACTGGCACCCATCACAGCAAAGGCAGCAAGCGGATGTTCCCTTGCATCACATTATGGAGTAGGTGATGGATATCACGGACAAACTACTGCCAATGGAGAAAGATATAACGCATATGGGTTGTCAACTGCCCATAAATTTCTTCCCTTCGGCACTAAATTAAAAGTTACCAACCAATCAAATGGTCGTTCTGTAATTGTAAAAGTGAATGACAGAGGACCTTTTGTTGCTGGTAGATCTCTTGATTTGTCCTATGGTGCATTTAGTAAAATCGCATCTCCTGGACAAGGGGTTGCCAATGTATGCTATACTAGGGTATAATATACATACTTGACAACTGAATACTAGGGAGTTATAATACTCCCTTACATATGCGGGTATAGTGTAGTGGTAACATGCCATCCTTCCAAGTTGTAGTCAGGGGTTCGAATCCCCTTACCCGCTTCCCCAGAAACATCTGGGAATTATAAATAAACACTGTAGTTGTAATTCTTAACAAACTATATGAAATTTTTCAAACAACTGATGCTTGCACCTGTTGCTCTGGGGATTGTTGCTCCTGCTGTGAATGCTGCAGAACTCAATATGGGTGGAGTAACCCAATATTCTTCAGAACAGGTTACAAGTGTCACTCAATTCTCTGATGTACAACCAACTGACTGGGCATATCAAGCACTCTCACAACTAGTAGAGCGTTATGGTTGTGTTGCTGGTTATCCCAATGGAACCTTTGGTGGTGGTCGTGCTATGACTCGTTATGAGGCAGCAGCACTTCTGAATGCTTGCCTTGATCGTGTGACTGAAGTTACTGATGAACTCAAGCGTCTTGCTAATGAGTTTGCTGCAGAACTTGCAGTTCTTCGTGGTCGTGTTGATAAACTGGAAGCACAAGTGACTACACTTGAGGCACAACAGTTCTCTACAACTACTAAACTGCGTGGTGAGGCAAACTTTGTTCTTGGTGGTGTAGATAATTACCAAAGCAAAGATGGTGATATCACTCATACAGCATTTAACTATGATCTGCGTCTGAACCTGGATACTTCATTCACTGGTAAGGACCTGCTTCGTACTCGTCTGCGTTCTTCTAACTTTAGTAGCAATCCTTTTGGGTCCAGTTCTTCAATCTTCAAACTGGATAAAGCAGACAACACCACTGGTGAGAATGGCAATAATGTAGTTATTGATCGTCTGTACTATCAGTTCCCTGTGTTCAATGGTAGCACTACTCTGACTGCTGGTGCTCTGGTTCGTAACACTGAAATTTCCTGGCTCCCTACTGCTTATAGTTCCAAGATCCTTGACTTCTTCCAAGTTGCAGGTGCTCCTGGAGTTTATAACAAAGCAGTTGGTTCAGGTTTTGGTGTTCAGTATGGAACCAAAGGTCTTATTGCTGGTGTAAACTATGTTGCACAAAATGGTGCTGATAGTTCTACTGGTGAGTTTGATCGTTCTGGTGCTCTGAATACCCTGGCACAAATTGGTTATCGTGGTGATAACTGGGGTGCTGCATTTGGTTATCGTTATGGTACTGAAGGCACTCGTGTTCGTACCTATAATGGTTTTGATGGTGCTTCAGGTTCTCTTGCTCCTGGTCAAACCTCTAATGGATATGCTCTGAATGCATACTGGCAACCCACTCAATCTGGTTGGGTTCCCTCCATCTCTGCAGGTTATGGTTGGAACACTGTAAGTGGTACTGAAAGTGCTGCTACTAACAGTCAGTCCTGGTTTGCTGGTCTTCAGTGGGAAGATGTGTTTGTTGATGGCAACTCTGCTGGTGTTGCTATCGGTCAAGCACCTACTGGAGAAAATCTGGAGAAAGCAACTATGCTTGAGATCTTCTACAAGTATCAAGTATCTGATAACATCAGTGTTACTCCTGCCATCATCTATGGAAGTGACAACCAACGTCTGGTTGGCAACTCTTCCAACTGGGGTGGTGTAATTCAGACAACCTTTAAGTTCTGATAAATACTGGAGGCATTTTGCCTCCTCATCGTGGGTGAGTGTAAAGGTAGCACAGAAGTCTCATAAGCTTCAGGAGGGGGTTCAATTCCCTCACCCGCCATTTATAAATATCTAAATTATGTGGAACAATGTTAACAATAAGATGCAAGAGTTGCAACATAACATTAGAATCACATCCATCAAGAACTAAATGCTGTGGATGTGATAATTTAACAACTGTCAAAGGGGAAACAATTACTGCTTTAGATTTAAGTTTAGTAGAATTAATTACCACAAACCAAACTAAAAAAGCAAAGTCATCTTTCAGCAGAGAAGATCTAGCATATCAAGAAGAACGAAGAACTCGTAAGGTTCGAAAGTTAGAATTTGAAATCAAATAGGGGTATAAATTGATACCGATGGTAAATAGTAAATCATTTGCCATTTTTAGATGGACAATCATACTCTTAATAACTGGATTAAGATAAAGGAAACTTTTGAAAAATCTGGTAACACTAATAATATGTTTTACAAAAGAGCTTGTGAGATCGTTAAAACTGGCAGAGATCCTTTGGAGAAATTTTTAAATGGTTGGGGTAGTTAAATTCATTCTAAATAATCCAGTTACTTTATTTTTGTTGTCATACCTCTTGATTATGACACCAATTATAGGTATAATGATAATACATAACAAAAAAAATTATGAGTGAGTATATTAAAACAGCACTGGTCCTTGGTGCTGGTGGTTTCATTGGAAGTCATATGGTGAGGAGACTTCGTTCTGAAGGATACTGGGTTCGAGGTGTAGACCTGAAACTCCCGGAGTTTTCTGAAACAGAGGCAAATGAGTTTATTCTTGGAGATCTTCGGGATGTAAAATTCGTTGCTTCTTGTCTTCAATTCAAAGGTTACTTGGGAAATTTTTATCAATTAGTTCCAGATAATCATATTCAATCATTTGATGAGATCTATCAGTTTGCTGCTGATATGGGTGGTGCAGGTTTTGTTTTCACTGGTGAGAACGATGCAGACATCATGCATAACTCTGCAACTATTAATTTGAACGTTCTGGAAATGCAAAAGGAACGTAATGCAAGAGACGGTGTAAATAAGACTAAAATTTTCTACTCTGGATCTGCTTGCATGTATCCTGAGCACAATCAACTCGATCCAGATAACCCAGATTGCCGTGAAGAATCAGCATACCCAGCAGCACCCGATTCTGAATATGGTTGGGAGAAACTGTTCTCAGAGCGGTTGTTTTTCGCTTATTCTCGTAATTACGGGATCACTGTTCGGGTTGCTAGGTATCATAATATCTTTGGACCTGAAGGAACTTGGGAAGGTGGAAGAGAGAAAGCACCAGCAGCAATCTGCAGAAAGGTTGCCTATCTTCCACAAGAAGGTGGATCCATCGAGGTGTGGGGAGATGGCCTACAAACTCGTTCCTTCCTGTACATTGATGAATGCATCGAAGCAACCCGTCGAATGATGGATTCCGATTTCCAAGGTCCTGTCAATATTGGTTCTGAGGAAATGGTTACTATCAATCAACTTGTAGATACTGCTGCCAAAGTTGCCGGTAAAAAAGTAGAAAAAATCCATATTGATGGACCTCTTGGTGTTCGTGGTCGCAATTCTAATAATGATCTGATTCGAGAAAAACTTGGATGGGATTATTCACAAACTCTAGAAGAGGGAATTCGTAAGACTTATAATTGGATACAAGATCAAACTAATATTAAACAGGAGAATACTAAATGAATTTACAACAAGAATATGAAATTGCTTGCGGCACAGAGTCTGATATTAATCAGCATCTTCCTATTTTATATGAAGCAGCACAGGAGTGCGATCATATAATTGAAATGGGAGTTCGTACTGGATCCAGTACAAGAGCATTTTTGTATGCTGATCCTAAAAAATATATTGCATATGATCTTGAAATAAATTCAAAGGTAAACGAACTATTTGAATATTGCAAATCTATTGGAAAAGATTATCAGTATATTCAAGCAGATGTTTTAAAAATTCAAATTGAAGAAACTGACCTACTCTTCATCGACACATATCATTGCTACGAGCAATTGACTCAGGAATTGAAATTGCATTCGGATAAAGTTAAAAAATATATTATTTTCCATGATACTAATACTTATGGAAGACGTGGGGAAAATCTTGACTACCAAAATTTTAGTGGCACAAAGGGTATTTTGTATGCAATTGAAGAATTCTTAGAAGAAAATAAAAATTGGAAAATTGTTCATGATGTCGATTATAATAATGGGCTGATGGTTATTCAAAAATTATGAATGTTCTACACTTAGTTTTGGGCAGTAAAACTGATCATTATTTGCCCATAGAAAATGCAGCAAAGGAAACATGGGTAAAAGATCCTCCAGAAAATATTAAAACAATTTTTATGTATGGAGGATCTGAAAAAATTTATTGGGATAATCAAGATTCTTTTTATACTGATCGTAAAGAATCATTAGATACCTGTTTATATAAAACTATTTGTGCATACGAAACTTTTATAGAAAGCAATTTTGATTATATCTTTAGGAGTAATTGTACTGGATATTTTGACCTAAATTTAATTCTTAAATTTTTAGAGGATAAACCTTCTGAAAATTTTTATTGTGGTTGTTTAGGTGTATTAAATGGAATTGATTTTGCTTCTGGAAGTGGATATTTTCTCTCTAAAGATCTTGTAAAAAAGATAGTTGAAAAAAAATCTTTATTGTATAGTTATCAATTTCCTGGATATCATGATGATGTAAGTATTGGAAAATTTATAACTCAATATCTTAATGTTAATATCAGTTCGGCAGCAAGACGAATTGACTTGCTTCCAGATCAAGTTAATGATAATTTGGATATGTCTCATTATCATTATAGAATTTTGAATTCTGGAAGTTCTGAAACATTGTATAAAATACATCAATTAAAAAGAAAATGACTATTATTGCAGGAAAATACACTTATGGGCATGATAAAATAGAGGTAATTAGAGCAGAAAAATATAAAATTATTATTGGAAATTTTTGCTCTATTGCCTATGGATGTAAAGTTTATTTAAACGCAAATCATAGAAAAGATTGGATTACTACATATCCATTTGGACATATCAATCAACATCAATTTAATTCTTTTGATGGGTCTGGACATCCTACATGTAAAGGAGATGTAATTATTGGAAATGATGTTTGGATAGCATCAAATGTTACAATAATGAGTGGAGTAAAAATTGGAGATGGATCTATTATTGCGAATAATTGTCATGTCGTAAAAGATGTAGAACCATATACTATCGTTGGTGGAAATCCTTCTAAATATATTTGTCATAGATTTGACGAGAAAGTAATATCTAAACTTTTGGAAATAAAATGGTGGGATTGGGAAGATAGTAAAATAAATCAATATTTGCCTTTACTTTGTTCAGATAACTATGAAGAATTTTTTGGGAGAATCTAGTGAAACATAAACCAATAGCAATATTTTCTAGTGACGAAAATACAGATTATTCTGAATTTTATCCATTAGTTTCTGAGATGTGGGAAACTCTAGGATTTGAACCTTTTTATGCTAAAATAGGATCAGAACAGTTTCCTTTGATTGATGATGTAGAATCGTCTTTACAATCTCAGGTTGTTAGATTGTATGCGACTAAACTATTTCCAGATAGAATAGTTTTAACTACAGATATTGATATGATTCCGTTTGATCAAAATTATTATTGGTCAAAACTCCCAAAAGATTATGATGAAATTGTAATTTATTCTGCAGATGCTCACGGGTCAAAAAGATATCCAATGTGCTATCTTTCTGCGTATGGTAATACATTTTCTTCGATTGTATTGGATGGAGAGAATGAAACTTGGGAAGAATTTGTACTTAGGTTAAATTCTTTGGGTCTTGGATGGAATACTGATGAGTTATATGTGACAGAAAGAATTAATAATTCCTCAGTCAATAAAATCAAGCACAACAGAGAATGGGAATATGGAATGGCAAAAAATAGACTAGATAGAGTTTATTGGCAAATAAAAGATATTTCTTATATTGATGCTCATTGTCCCAGACCATATTCAAAACACAAAGAAGAAATTGATCAACTGAAATCTTTAATTAAATTAAATTACATGAACATTCAACCTTTTATTTTTAACTGGAATAAACAATTCGATAAAACTTGTGCAATTGAAGACTCTCTTTCTAAGATCTTCGATAAAGTTACTGTTATTAATAGTGATGATAATAATACTAAAGATAGTTGGATTGATCTTGGAGATGATGCATATTTTAGTGATCAATTTAGAAAAGCATTAGAATTATTTGATGGTGATATCTTGATGCATGTTCAAGGTGATGTCACTTATGATAATTGGGAAAAACTTGTAGAAGATGCAAGGACATATTTTGATTACTATGATGCTGGAATCTATGCCCCTAATGTAGATTATAGTTGGTTTTCTTCTGAAAATACTGATATTGATTCGATTCAAGCAGATCATGAAAATATAAAAATGGTTGCTTGCACCGATGAAACTGTATGGTTTATTCGTAAGGAAATCATTCAGGAAATGATTGACCGAAATATAGATTTTTCAAATAACAAGATGGGTTGGGGATGGGATCTGGTTCTTTCTTCCATCTGTTTTGTTAATGGTCGTCCAGTAATTCGTGATTATAATCATACAATCGATCATCCACTAGGAACAAATTATAATAAAGATGTTGCTGGAAAAGAAATGCAAGAAGTTTGGAAAACACTTGATGATGAATTGAAAACTGCATTTGCACTTATTAAAGGCAGCAAACAGGACAGAGAAAAACTATCTGGGTATTTTCAATAATGGCAAAGATTATATCTATGAGTGTGTGGGGAAATGCTCCATCATATTCTGTTGGAGCATTAAAAAATGCACAGATAGCAAGGGAATTATTTCCAGACTGGATATGTAGGATATTTGTAGATGAAACAGTTCCAACTCATTATGTTGAGGATATGTTAAAAATGTCTAATGTAGAATTAGCACAAGTTGATGATGATAATGTCTTTGGTGCATACTGGAGATTTTATTCTATGTTCCAAAGTGAAGATGATATTATTATTTCAAGAGATAGCGACTCCAGATTGTCTGAAAGGGAACTTAGATGTGTTAATGAATGGATACAAAGTGACAAAAAGTTTTCTATTATTAGAGATCATTATCCTCATTATGACTGGCCAATTCTGGCTGGAATGTGGGGAATGAAAGGTAAAATGAATGATTACGTTTTGAGTCTAATGAAAAATTACTCAAGGCATCATTTTTATACCTCAGATCAAATCTTTTTAAAAGATGTTGTGTGGAGAGATGCAGAAAAAGATTCTATGATTCATGGATTTCTTGAAGTTGAATGGATGATGGAAACGAGAAATAAAAATCATTTCATTGGACAAGGATATAATGAAAATGATGAACCACTTTACAGTGGAGAAAAAACAGGAGAAAGAATAAGATGAATGATTTTTTTAGTCGGGTATTTACTCTTGCAGATAATTCTAAAATTAAAAAGGTATTTGGATGGCAACTAAAAGTAAATTTGAAGGATTGGATCAATGGACAAAAATAAATCAACTTATAAACTCAAAAATCTTCCTCACATATATTATCTAAATCTGGATGGACAACCAGAGAGAAAAGAATATATGGAGGATCAATTTAAGTATTGGGAAATTGAAAATTATACTCGAATTTCTGCATATGATGGTCGTCAAGATGATTTAAGTGATATCATTTCCGGAAGATATCCCGAAATGATGACATCTGGTGAAATTGGTTGCACCACTTCTCATCTTAAAGCAATTAAACATTGGTATGAGACCACTGATTCTCCTTATGCAATCATTATGGAAGATGATTGTAATTTAGAACCAGTTAAATATTGGAATTTTACTTGGAATGAAGTGATATCCAAAGTGCCATATGACTTTGATGTAATTCAACTATCTATTATTTGCACTGGAAACATTCACGTAAAACTTCACAAGAGGTTTGTGAATGATTTTTCTACCGCTGCTTATTTAATTACTCGTCATCATGCAACTAAATTGCTCAAGCATCATGTCAGAAAGGGAAAATATAAACTTGATAACGGAGTTAAACCTAGGGCAGTTGCAGATGATTTGATTTACAATAGTGGGAATACCTTTAGTATTCCATTGTTACTGTATAAATTAGACCTAGGTTCTTCAATTCATCCAGAACATATTGATATGTTTCATAAGCAAAGTTATGAGGGAATATTAAACTTTTGGAAGCAAAATGGACCTGGATTAAGTATAAGTGACATCATGAACTACGATCCATATCTTGGAAGGATAACAAATCCCTCTTGACAAACCACCAATAGGCATATATACTGATGTAACAATTCGTAATAAAACGGAAATGACTGTAACGACTAATGATCGTGGACAACAGAATATGTGGGCAAAAGAACCCACTATGTATTATGAAAACTATGGTATGGACACTCCCAATCAAGTAAAGGAGAAGTATAATGGGCGCTGGGCAATGGTCGGTATTATTTGTGGTGCTATTTCTTATATGGTCACTGGTAATCTATTCTTCGGAATCTTCTAAGTAGGAGGTATTGACAATGACTTCAATCATCTTTACAATAACATCTGTTGCCTTTTTTGTTTTGTTGGCAGCATCCGTAGAAAAAATTTGTGAGACTTATTAATGACTACTTTTAATATTACTCTTCAAACACCCGATGGAACAGAAACTACAATCCAGTGCCGAGATGACCAGTACATTCTTGAAGCAGCAGAGGATGCAGGTCTTGACCTTCCTTCATCGTGTAAAGCAGGTGCTTGTTCTGCTTGTGCAGGAAAACTCATCTCTGGTACCGTAGATAATGAGGAGCAATCGTTCCTTGATGATGAACAAATGGCAGATGGTTGGGTCCTCACTTGCGTAGCATATCCCACCAGTGATTGTGTGATCCTTACTGAACAGGAAGAGAACCTGTGACGGCAATCAACCCATCATCTGTTGATATGTTAGGGCAATTCTCAATTGCTCTTCAAGAATTGGTTGATAGTGGTGCCTGGGATCGAAACGTAGAACTAGAAGTCAAGATTGCTGGCACTCTTAAGAATGATAAGTTTATTGTTATTAAACCTATCAAAGAAAAATTGGTTTGTAATTCAAACCCAGAATTAAAACAAAAACACCCTTATCAAGGAGAACAAAAATGAAAAACTTTGGATTTAATGAGTTTGCAGAAAAACTCAATGGTCGTCTTGCTATGATTGGATTTGTTGCAGGTGTAGGTGCCTATCTTGTAACAGGTCAAATTATTCCTGGCATTTGGTGAGATGAAGTATGAAGTGCAATTGTATGTTGGAGGCACAGTATTTTATGAAACAGTTGAAGCAGTAAACTATCAAGATGCAAAACAAACTGCACTTGCAAGAAATCCAAAAGCAAAAATAATTGCTGTAAATATAAAATTTAAATGAATATGGAGGTTAAAGTGCGTAAAGAACAATATACTGTCCCTAATGTTGAATTTATTTTTAGAGAAAATGGTGAGTTTGTAACTAAAACAACAGATGATCTTTTTGCTGCAAAGCGTGTAATCATCTTTTCACTTCCTGGTGCTTTCACTCCTACCTGCAGTGCTTATCAACTGCCTGGTTTTGAGGAGAAATATGAAGAGTTTGATGCTCTTGGTATTGATGCTATATATTGCATCTCTGTTAATGATGCATTTGTGATGAATGCTTGGGAGAAAGACCAAGGGATCAAAAATGTAAAACTCATTCCAGATGGCAATGCTTATTTCACTCGCTCTATGGGTCAACTCGTTACCAAGACCAATCTTGGTTTTGGTGAGCGTTCTTGGAGATATGCTGCTGTGGTAGATAATGGTTTGATTGAAAAACTATTTGAAGAACCTGGCAAAAGAGATAATGCACCTGAAGACCCTTATGTTGCAACTACTCCGGAAGCAGTTCTAGAGTATGTAAAATCTACAATCAAGGTTGGTACTACTGTTTGAAATAACACTTAATAAATCTTAACTCTGTCTCTAAATAAGAGGCAGAGTTTTATTTTTTATGCCAAGAGGACAACTTACAAAGGACCAATTGAAGGTTCTTATCTTACAGCAAAAAAATAAACTTAACTACGAGCATTGTTCTGAAGAATGTAAGTCATTTGCAAATAAACACTTCAATCAGTTGCTAGATAGATTAGAAGAATTTAGAATTTAGGAGAAACAAATGATTGGACCTAAAAAGAAACCACAAGATTTTGGATTTAAATCTGGTGATACTCATATCATTGTGAATGATATTTCAGAAACGGCAAAGGCATATGATTTTACTGGAAAACTTTTGTGGGAACTTCCTGCATTGGCAAGAGGTCAAGGAAGTGACTTTGAGTTTAAACTAACAAATACAGATACTCCTCCTGGTCTTTATAAGATTGGAACCATCTATAAGGACTATGAAAATGTGGGTGCAAATCCTTCATATGATAGAACTTTAATGTCATATGGTTGGTATAGTTTTGACCTTGTAGAACTTGAAGGTCAAGAAGCAAAATATGGTCGTGCCGGAATTATGGTTCATGGTGGAGGATCTGCTTGTGGATGGCCTGGTGCTTGGGCACCAATGCAGAGACTTTTCTCAACTCATGGTTGTGTTAGAATGCATAACCAACATCTGAAAGATCATCTGCTTCCACTCACTAAAAAAGGAACTGTTTTTGTTTCTGTTTATCAAGAAGGTTGATTATGACTATTAAATTTATTGATGCTGTAAAAAATCATCAAGATCTTCCACATCAACTAGATGCCTGGAATTTTCTTCAGGCATCAGTTCATAAAGAAATTTTAGATGAATTTGCTAGAAGATTTAGAAATCAAAAGATTGAACCAACACTGGAAGGTCTTCCTGAAAAGGGTGTTGATTTAATTAAGGAATTTGAAGGATGTCATCTTAAGGCATATTATGATCCTCTTACTGGTGGATTACCTATCACAATAGGTTGGGGAAGTACCAGAAGAAAAGATGGAACTAGATTTATGATTGGTAATACAATCACTCAAGATGAGGCAGATGATCTATTGTATTATCAATTGAGAAGGGAGTTTCTTCCTTCCCTACAAAAAATACCTTATTGGAGTGAGATGACTGATGGACAAAGAGGTGCTTTGCTCAGCTTTGCTTATAATCTTGGTGCCGGTTTTTACGGTGGTTCTAGCTTTAATACTATTACTAAATGCCTAAAGAATAAAGAATGGGACAAAGTTCCTGATGCTTTATATCTTTATAGAAACCCTGGTACTAATGTTGAAGCAGGATTAGCAAGAAGAAGAAAAGCAGAAGGTAATCTTTGGAAGTCTTAATCTTCTTCTACTTTAGTTCTTAATGCAATCACTGTAGTTAATATAGTTAATAAAGTTTCAAATCCTCTTCTTTCAGATTCTTTGCAATCTGTTGGAGGAGGATTTTTTAATCCACCTAAAAGATTTGCATAGTTTGTTGTACCTGGAATCATAAAATTACAGGAAACAAAATTCAAACCAACAAATCCAATAATAGAACAGCAAACAGCAAAGATTAATCTATTCAGGATAGAACTTTGCTTTTTTCCTACCTCTTTTTGCTGGTCTTCTGATGAATCTGATGATTTCTGGGAACTGTCTTTTTGGTTGCGGTCTCTTATTCTCATTGAATACTCCCTCGTTGGTGATTAATCTCATAACCAACAATCCAATAAGAAAAATCTTTTTCATCTTCCTTCTGACCTATGTATAAAATCCTTGAGTTCTCTTAAGTATTGTCTCAATAGATCTGCTTTTTGTAGATGCCACATATCACCACTCTTGAAGTATTCTTGAGTGTGATTATCTATTGCTTTTAGAATGTTATGTATAGGAGCATTCCAAGGTTCCCTTTTGGGAGTATTCCATTCCCTTGGCATAAATGGGAAAGCAGTTTTAAGTATTTAGATTTTAGTGTATAATAAATATAAGAATAAGGGGTTAATAGTAATAAAAATTTGCTTGGGAGCACTTTAAATTATGGGTATGAAACCAACTCTACATCTTATTGGCATTTTCCATACAAAACATCAGGAGTCTTTTAGTCATTGTGCTTTTACTGGAAAATCTCTTCGGTTTCCAAAGATGATGCAATTATATGGATATGAAGTAATCGAATATAGCAATGAGGGAAGTGAAAGTACTGCTGATGAAAAAGTAGTGATACTAACTCAGCAAGAATATAATGAGTTCTATGGAGAAAGAAAAAAAACGGATTTTTATGGAAATGACGCAGTTATATCTAGTCCAGGGCACCAAGCATTTGAAGAAAAACTTATACCAGAATTAAGGAAAAGACTAAGACCCCAAGATATTATTTGTCATCCTTTTGGGCACGCACATTCTATTTTAACTCAGGAATTTCCTGGTTATCAACACGTAGAAACTGGAATTGGTTATACGACTTTAATGCCTGATAGTTTTCGTATTTTTGAGTCTTATGCCTGGATGCATAATCATCAAGCAAGAGAAAATCGTTCTGGTAGAAATTATGAATGGGTAGTTCCAAACTATTATGATTTGGATGATTGGGAACCGCAATATAAATCTGGGAAGTATTTTGCTTTCCTTGGACGTATTGATTCGATTAAAGGTCTTGACACAATTCTTGAAATCGCAAAATATAGTCCTTACCCAATTGTTCTTCACGGACAGGGAGATCCATCACCTTGGGAACATCCAAATATTGAATATCGTGGTCCAATTCACGGAAAAGATAGAAGTGATTTTTTGAGAAATGCTAGGGCAATCCTAGCACCTTCTAATTTTATTGAACCCTTCTGTGGAATGTCTGTAGAGGCAATGCTCTGTGGCACTCCTGTAATTTCTGTTGATTATGGTGCTATGACAGAAACCGTTCAGGAAGGAATGGGTTTCCGTTGCCATACTCTTCAAGATTGGATAGACGCAATTGATGCTGTTGGTGATTTAGATCGTAAGTTTATTTCTGATACTGCAAGATCCAAATACAGTCTGGAAGCATGTGGAAAGAAATATGATAAGATTTTTATGCAACTAAATGACTTATATCGCAAAGGATGGTATCAATTGACAAGATCAGAAGAGTGTAGTATGATAAATAGGTAAACAAATGTTACGAATTCCTAACAATTCTTAACAATGTAACTCCCATTAACCGAGACCTATGGGGAGTATAAATCACGTCTCTCATATCCTAGAATAAGGGTGTCTAGGAAATAAGTAACTCCACCATGTCCCTTATTGATCTACTTACTCTTTTAAAAATGACTGCTACAATTTCACAACAAAGACAATCTAATACTTGGGAACAATTCTGCAACTGGGTTACTTCAACTGACAACAGACTTTATGTTGGGTGGTTTGGAACCCTGATGATTCCAACATTGCTCGCAGCAACTATCTGCTTCATTGTTGCTTTCATTGCAGCTCCCCCTGTTGACATTGATGGAATTCGTGAACCAGTTGCTGGTTCTCTGATGTATGGAAACAACGTTATCTCTGGTGCTGTTGTTCCTTCGTCCAATGCTATTGGACTGCACTTTTACCCCATCTGGGAAGCTGCTTCCCTAGATGAATGGCTCTACAATGGTGGACCTTTCCAACTTGTAGTGTTCCACTTCCTGATTGGTATCTATGCCTATATGGGTCGTGAGTGGGAACTTTCTTACCGTCTAGGTATGCGTCCTTGGATCTGTGTTGCTTACTCTGCACCTGTTGCTGCTGCAAGCGCAGTATTC
>JACCDY010365582.1_pt1 | contig 34284 bp, 31 predicted proteins | sample 7446391 | NCBI WGS metagenome assembly JACCDY01 (sample SAMN15323451, study PRJNA562643) | freshwater metagenome | isolation source: river surface water | place: USA:Blue River Watershed | collected 2017-08-18 | reverse complement strand
CGGCAAGCACCATCCCTCGCCCCGAATTGATGGCCACCGCCGAGACCTTGTTGCGCCTGCCGCCGCACCCCGCCAGGGCTTGGGTGACGCAGCAACTGCGTGAGCAAGTGAGCCAAGTGCCTCACGATGCTCAAGCCTGGGACAATTTGTCTCGCTTGTACGCACTGCAAGGCCAGGCGTTGTTGTCGCTGCGCGCCGAAGGCGAAGCGCAAATGGCTCGGCTCGACTGGACGGGTGCCGTGGACCGCTTCAGAGCGGCTCAAAATTGGGCCAAAAACAACCGCTTGCAAGCCGGTGACCACATCGAAGCCTCGATTGTGGACACCCGCCTGCGACAAGTGCAAGCGCTGCTGCGCGAGTTGCAATCCGAGCGCTGATCCGAGCGCTAATCAACAACCTCAACGGCTGGGTTAAACCAAGTCCTTTTTGTCCAGGCGAAGGCGCTATGATGCCCGTCCTGTTCCAATCTCACCATGGCCGGAATCCACATCACCGACATCGAAGCTGCCATCAACCATTGGCGCATCAAAAACCCCTCGCCGGACGGGGTGACGCTGCCGCGCGAGCTGCGCGCCTTGGCCGAGGTGTATGCGCTGATGGTGTACTACAAGCACGATTTGGCCGATGAATTCAGCTTGCCCTTGGTGGCCGCTGAAGCCTGGCAAGACTGGTATGCCACCACGCCCGACACGCCCTGCATTGCCATTTGCTCCACCAGCCAAGGTGATGAGACTTGCAAAGGGTGCGGCCGCAGTTTTGAAGAGGTGCAGCTGTGGACCGAAATGACGCCGGGTGAAAAACGCGCGGTTTGGTTCCGCATCACCGCAGACGGCACCTCTTGGCGCTTCAACCGCTATGCCGAACGTGCTGCCGAAGACCGGCATTGGGCCAAATCCGCGGCTGACGCTCAAACCAAATTGGACTTGAGCCCGCGCTGAAGGTCACCGCCCGCTTTATTTCCAGCGGGTCAACTCGATGTGCACACTGCCCAAGTCGCTGCTGAAGGTGACTGCGCCTTCTTGCACCGTGGCTTGAAGTTGCATGCTGCGTTCGGCCAATTTGGCCAGCTCTTGTGAGCCCTCGGCGGGTACGCGCCAGACCTGCAATTTGTCGAGGCGGGTGAGCTTGGTTTCAATGCCTTTCCACCAGATCTCGGCGGGTTGGCTGAAACAGTACAACAACACCTCATCGGCTTTCTGACAGGCTTTCATGATCGGTTTGTCTTCGGGCTGACCGACCTCGATCCACATCCGGGTTTGGCCCGTGAAGTCGCGCAGACTCACATCCGGGTCATCGGGGTCCGACAGCCCCGCACCAAAGGCCAACTTGCCATCGCCACCACACACCGCTTGCAGTTTGTAGGCGTTGATGGCCAGCGCCAACAAACGAATCATCATGCGTTCGTCGGTCTCGCTCGGGTGCCGCGCCAGTGTGAGGGGGTGGTCTTCGTAATAGCTGTGATCGATGTCGGCGATCGACAGGTTCGCTTTGTAAATGGTGGATTTGAGGGCCATATCAATCCATCAAACCCGACGGGCCAGTTCAGCGGCCTTGCCGACATAACTGCCGGGGGTCATGGCCAGCAGACGGTCTTTGTCGGCTTGCGGAATATCGAGGCCTTGAATCAGACCGTGCAAATCGGCAGCGGTGACGCTCTTGCCGCGTGTGACTTCTTTCAGTTTTTCATAGGCGCCCTGCACCCCAAAGCGGCGCATCACCGTTTGAATGGGCTCGGCCAACACTTCCCAGGCGGCATCCAAATCAGCGGCCAAGGCTTCTTCGTTCAGCTCGAGTTTGTTCAAGCCCGTCATCAGCGAGCTGTAGGCCAAGGTGGTGTAGCCCAAGCCCACGCCCATGTTGCGCAGCACCGTGGAGTCGGTCAGGTCGCGCTGCCAACGGCTGACGGGCAACTTTTCTGCCAAGTGTTTGAGCACCGCGTTGGCCAAGCCTAGGTTGCCTTCGGCGTTTTCAAAGTCGATCGGGTTGACCTTGTGTGGCATGGTGGACGAACCAATTTCACCCGCCTTGAGGCGTTGCTTGAAATAGCCCAAGCTCACATAGCCCCAAATGTCGCGCGACAGGTCGATCAAGATGGTGTTGGTGCGCGCCACTGCGTCGAACAACTCCGCCATGTAATCGTGCGGCTCAATCTGAATGCTGTAAGGCTGAAAGGTCAGCCCCAAGCCCCATTGGCTGCTTTGGGTTTCGCCCAGCTCGGGGGTCTCCACCACTTTTCGGGCAAACGCTTCCCAATCAAAGTCGGGCCAAGCGGACAAATGGGCGTTGTAGTTACCGACCGCGCCGTTCATCTTGCCCATGAGTTTGACGCCGGCAATTTTTTCTCGGCATCCGTTCAGGCGCACCACCACGTTGGCCATTTCTTTGCCCACCGTTGTGGGGCTGGCGGTTTGGCCATGGGTGCGGCTCAGCATGGGCACATCGGCGTACGCGTGGGCCATCTCGCGCAGTTTGGCAATCACGCCATCCAAGGCCGGCAAGATCACTTGTGCGCGCGCGCCCTTGAGTTGCAGTGCATGGCTGGTGTTGTTGATGTCTTCGCTGGTGCAGGCAAAGTGCACAAACTCGCCCACATGCTCAAGCTCGGGGCGGTCTTTGAATTTGGATTTGATCCAATACTCCACGGCCTTCACATCGTGGTTGGTGACTTTCTCAAAGGCCTTGATGGCCACCGCATCGGCTTCAGAAAAGTTTTTCACCAAAGCGGTCAAATAACTGCGGGCGCCAGGCGACAAGGGCTTGAACTCGGCAAAGCCCACATCCGACAAGGCGATGAACCAGGCAATTTCCACCTGCACCCGGCGGTGCATATAACCTTGCTCGCTCATCAGCGGGCGCAGGTCATTGAGTTTGCTGGCGTAACGGCCATCCAGCGGCGACAGGGCGGAAAGAGGTGAGAAATTCATCCTTTGATTGTAATTCCCAGGGTTCAACGCGGTGAAATAACGCCTGCGTCATGCCCATCAGACAACACGCACACCAAAGCTCTAGAATTCAGCGTCACACAGTTCTTCTTCATTGTTTATGAAACTCATCGGCTCCGTCACCAGCCCCTACGTCCGCAAGGTACGCATCGTCATGGCCGAAAAAAAACTGGACTACCAGTTTGTGACCGAAGACGTCTGGTCTGCCAGCACCCACATTCATGCCTCGAACCCCTTGGGCAAAGTGCCCTGCCTGATCATGGAGGGCCATGAGGCGGTGTTTGATTCGCGCGTGATTGTGGAATATTTGGACACCTTGTCGCCCGTGGGCAAGCTCATTCCGGCCAGTGGCCGTGAACGCGCCGAAGTGAAAACCTGGGAAGCACTGGCCGATGGCTTGCTGGACGCGGCACTGTTGGCCCGCATGGAAGCTGTTTGGCCCGAACGCAAAGACAGCGAACGCAGCCAAGCTTGGATTGACCGTCAGTTGGACAAAATTCAACACGCGCTGCAGGCCATGAGCAACGGGCTGAGCGACAAACCGTATTGCTCCGGCATTCACCTGAGCTTGTCTGACATTGCGGTGGGCTGCGCGGTGGGTTATCTGGACTTCAGATTCCCACAGATCGACTGGCGCACGCCCTATCCCAACCTGCACAAGCTGTACGACAAGCTGTCGCAGCGGCCCAGCTTTGCGGAGAGTTTGCCCGGCTGATGGCTAGCCTCTGGGGTCTCTCACGGGGCCTGAAAAACCAAAGCTCATGCCGTGGTGCCGCGCCGTCTTGCCCAAAGTGAGGGTGTCCGAAAAGGGCACCCAAACCCCCTGACTGGCGGGGCCAGCAAAGCCCTCACGGCTCTCCGTTAATCCTTGACGACTGACATCACGCAGCAACACCTGTTGCTTCGTTTCGTCCACCGCCTCAATCACCAGATGTTGGCGCGACACCATTTCGTGTTGCGCAGGAACCACCCAATCGGCATCGGGCGCGCGCCCAATGGTGAAGGGCATTGACAGAACAGGCACAGCTTGGATGCCCGCCCCCCCCACAGGCTGCAGCACCAGCTTGGGCAATGTTTGCGCTGGGGAGGCTTGGCGCAAGGGTGTGCGATCGGCTGAGACCGACATCGCCGGGTGCCCCACGCGCAATTGCACACACGCCGTTTGACTGCGCGGGTCACTCGCAACGCCGCCCAAGTACACGGTCTCGACATGCTTGACCAAATGCCATTGGCCCGGCATCCATTTTTGGCCGCTGACAAAACTGCCATTGGTGGAGCTGTCGTCCAAACAGTCCACCCCCCCTTCATGCAAACGCAACACCATGTGGATGCCCGAGACATGTTGCGCATGCAACGCCACAAACCAAGCAGTTTCGCCTTGCCACTGCATGGGGCTTTGATCGCGCAAGCGCATCTTCTGACCATCGGGCGCTTTGAGCGTTTTTTCTGCGCCCAACACCACCAAGGTCTGCATCACATGCACGCGCCGCTCGCCCATGGCATCGTGAATCACCAACTCCAGTGGCGGCAACGGACTGGCCACGTGAGCGGCGGCAGGTTTGGGCGCCCATTGTGTGTCGGCCACGATGTCATAGCCCGCAACAGGCGCCTGCATGCTCGCGGCCGACACATCGTAGGGACTCGCGTTCGTCTGTGGTGCGGGCACATAAGGCAACACTTCTAAGCGCTCCAGTTTGTCCAGCACCACCCACCTTTCGATGGCGACTGTTTTGAAGGGCCCACGCACCATCCACTGAATCAAATGGGGCACATCGCTCTCAGAAAACCACTGTTGCAGTTGTGCCGCCAGTGCTGGCGAGGTCGCCCGGATCTGCAAGCGTGTGATGGCCAACCGCTCTTCGGGGTTGATGTCGGCATGGCGCTGGCTACGCACCACCCAGTCAGTTTGCGCATGCGCTTGGAGAGCTTGAAACAGGTCAGGCCAGTGGCTGTGCGCCGCATCGCTTTCGAGTACAGACGCATGCGCTGCGGCTGTGTTGGTCATGTACGCGTTGGCCATCTGCGCGCTGCCCGTGTGTCCACTGGCCATAGGTGCATTGCCCAATGCGTCACCGGGCACAGCGTCGGTTGGGGCTTTTGCCATGCCCAGCCATTTCGCCAAAGGTGTCCAATATTGTTTCATCGTCTGTGGTCCGTCATGCCTGTCATCGGGCGACAAGTCCTAAGACCAACCGGTGTCCGGCTGATCCGTTTTTTTCAAATTGCCATTGCCATTCTGAACCCAAGCGTTGTTGCACAGCTTGGTAAAACGCCGTCGTCACCGCCTGAAAATCGGCCGCATCGACTTCGCTGCTCAAGCGCGTTTCATTCCATACCACCTGAACACAAGCGCGCTCACCATGCTCTGCGACCCAAGCGGCGATCTCCCATTGCATGCGCTCCCAACTCTGTGGCCACGGCAACAAAATGTCTGTGGGGTATTGCAAGGCGCTCATGGTTTGGCGGGGGCGGTCTGAAATTGTTTGATCGCCAACATGCCCATTTCTGCAGCGGCGTTTTGGTCATCGGCGTAGCGCCCATCGGACTTGCGCCAATTGCTGTGCACCAGCACCGCAATGGCTTTGTCATAGCGCTCAGAACCCTGCGACTTGAAGACCGCGGCATACCAGCGGTAGCGAGGTCTGGGCAATGGGAATTGCTGTGCGCAGTTTTTTGCGGTTGTGTTGCGGCATTGGGCCCGCGCCCGCATGTCTTGCGCCAACTGCGACAAACTGCGCTCATCGGCATCACCTGGTGTACCAGTTTTGCCAGCCACGCCGCGTGATGCCGAACACGCCTCAGCGCCAAAGGCACGCACACATGCCGAATAGGCCGTGCCGCCGGGCATATGCGTTTTCTCCATGGCCGCCAACACGCGCCGCGCGACTGTCGGCTCGATGCCCTCGGGGCCAATGGTCAAAGCCGCGCGCTGGAGTCGCTGCAATTGGGCATCGGTTTGACCATCGGTACCCACACGGTCAACCAACACATGCGGATGGTGTGACGCCTGTCCGTGTGAAGAATTGGCCAAGGTCGCCATCAAACTGGCGACGCCCGTGGGGGTTGCCAAGGTGTTGCCTTGGCCGTAACCCTCACTGATGATCGCCATTTGGGGCCCTGTGCAGCGCACATACCCTTTGGTCCCCGATGCCGCACAGGTTTTGCGTTTTTCGCTGCTGGGCAAACTCTCTGGCCAAGGCATGTCTTGGTAGCCCGACACACCCGATGCCGATCGGAAAGGCTGCACCAGAGTCTGCCCCATCAAAACGGGCAGATCTGAGGCGCGCCAATTCAGCACATCAACCCCTTGCAGTTGCGGCGGCCTTTGCGCAAGGGGCAGACCATGCATCAAGTCGACCATGCCGCATTGCGCACGCGCTGCATCTGTGAGGCCGTCACAGCCGCTGTTCCAGCCCAAACGGTGTGCACTCTTGAGGGTGAGCGCCGGACGATCACAGCTGGCCGAAAAACTGCCTTGTCCTAATTTTTGTCGGCAAAGAAAAGCGTCTAAAAATTGCTGCGAATCCGACCTCTGCATGGCTTGGTCCAGCCCCACCAAGCTGGCTTGGGCAGATTCATGCATCACGATGCCCGACATCAACAACGGCTTCACCAAAGAACCCGGCGGCGCTTGTGTGAACAGCGCATGGTTGGTCAGGGTCTGCGGCACGCGCGGTTTGTGAACCGTGTCTTCGGGCAAATTCGGACAATCGGCTGGCAGGGGCCCTAGCCGTGTTTTGTCATGCGAATAGCAGGGGCTGTTGGCACTGGCTGCGGCCACCAAACGGCCGGTGGGGACATCGATAACAGCCAAGCCGGCCATGCGAACGCGGGCTTTTTCGTAACGGCCATCCGCTTGTGTAGCAAAACGTGCGCAAGCGGGCAAGGCCTTGCCACTGAAACACTCGGCCAAGGTTTGCAGACTGGCTTGCCAAGATGGATCAATGCTGAGTTGGACATGCATGCCCACTGTTTGTTTTTGTCCGCCAACCTGAGTGGTGTTCTCATCACCCACGTGTTCTGGATACTGCGCATGTTGTGGCAAGCGCCAAGCCGACAAGGGCTCTAACAATGTCGACAACCCGGGCACATGGTCCCACAAAGAAAACGGCGATCGCAGTGCCTGCTGAGCAGCCACTTCGGCTTGGCAAAACTTCCAAGTGGCCGAGTCTGCCCGGTCCACCACCACCGGCTGCCCGGTCTTGGCATCGGTGCCATACACACAACCTGGCAAGCCCGACCAGGCTGAGCGGGTGGTCAGCATGTGTTTAGGCATGGACACCCACGACTGCAGCTCAAAGCGGGCTTGTGCAGATTCTGCGACGCGTTCTTTCCATGACAAGGATTGCAAAAACCCAAGCCCCTGCCGCCGGACTTGGTCGTTCAGCCACTGCACCGAGCGTTGAAGCTCGACACACGCCTGATCTGATTGAGCCGTCTCTTGAATTAAGCGCTCGATGTTCAACTGGTAGGTTTGCCGCACAAAACTGGCTCGCGCCAGTTGGGTCAGGTGCAGGTTGAACACGGTCACCGATTTTTGCAGCCGCTCAAAGCCCGGTTGAGCTGCAGCACACAGGCCACCGGCCGATGCCTGTGCCGACGCCATCGCTTGACTTGTCGCGCTCACCGGTGCGACATGCCTTAACACCGACTGCACCCCTTGCCATGTGCGGGCACTGAAGTGAACCGGCGCTTGGGTGCGCACCGCTTCACGCTGGTTCATGACCCAGCCTGCCCCCAACACCACGGTAGCGCACAGACCCACCATGACGCCGGCCCTGGCCAGGCTGAATCTGGCTTGTTCAAGCATGCGCCCTCCGCAATCCCCATGCGCCCACAAACACGGTGGTGATCCACAAGCTGCTCTTGCCATAGCTCATCAGCGGCCAGGTCACGCCCGTCAATGGCAACCAAGACAAGTTGCCGGCCACGGTGATCCAGGTCTGCATCAAGACCAAAACGGCAAACAAAAAAAGCAGGTGAATAGAAAAAACTTCTTTCACCGCGGCAGGCTGCAACAACTGCAACGGCGTCAACACCTGTGGACTCACCGTGGCGCAGTGCACCAAAGCACGGTAGGCGTACAAGCTGAATAACAGCAACCAAAGCCATGCACCCCAAGGCCCCCACCAGCCCATGATGGCGGTGAAGGTGTAGTCACTTTGCAATTGCAATGGCAAGCCGTGACACGCCTGCAAGCGCGAAGTGCCACACCAAGGCACTTGACCGACACCAAAACCCCAATCAAAGCGTGCGGCTTCGGACTGAAACCACATCAAACGCGCCATGTCGTCACGAGCGGCGGAGAAAGGATCACGCCACGCCTCAAGGCGCTCACCAACCACATCCAAATCGACGCCCACCAAAAAAATAGCGCCAAAGCCCAGCATCAACAACGCCATGCCACCGGTCCACCCCATCACGGTGGCCAGCAAAACCGCCAAGACCATCGCCATCACCAACAAGGGGCCTTTGTCCGAGGTGATGAATGCCGCTGCAGCCACCAACACCATCAAGACCATAGCGCCCGAAAGGTCTCGCAAAGTCGCGCGGGCATGACCGGCATGCCACAGCTGGGCAGCGAATGGCATTTTCCAAACACACCAACCACACAGGCTCACCAAAAAAACCAGCTTCAGCACTTCGCCCGTCACGTATTGTGGAATGTTCAGGCGGTGCGCCAAGAAAAAGACCAGCACGCCCACAACGCCCAACAAGCCCCGCATCACCATCTTGGCACGTGAATGCCGACCCCACAAAAAATGCGCCAAGCGCTGCACCGCCAACAACAACCAAGGCGATGCCCATGCCGCCAACGGCAACAACACCGCACTGACAGCCCAGGCCCACCATTGCTCCAAAGCCAAAAAGCGCAGGCGGTCATGAAAATGGAGTGATTGGTCTAGCAGCAACAACCAGCCTGTGGCCGTGAACAACCACCAACCGGGAATCCAACTCGCATTGATGGGCTTGTAGGTGGGGGGCGGGGCTGCAGTGCGAGAAAAGAAATGCACCACCACCCAAGACACCACCATCCAAACGCCTAAAGCGATCAGGAGGGGTGGATAAGCCACCGGCGAGGGTGCGGCACCCAAAGCAAATGCGCCCAACCAACTGGCCATGCCCAACACCAGCAAGCCGTTGAATTGGTGCAAGGGTGCTGCGCGCGAACGCATCCAATGGGTGGCCAACACCGTTAACAAGCAATGGCCCAACAACAGCCACGGCAATTGCTGCACGATGTTTTGCAAATAATCGGCTCGCTTTGCTTGGTCCTGCGCACGAATCGACTGTCGCACCGTGCGCGCGCCGACATCTGTGCCAACACCCTCCAGCGCGCGCGCCACCCACCACAACGCATCGGCTTGAACTTCAGCGACGGGCGATTGCGTCAGCGGTGCGACCCACTCTTTTACCCACTGGTCCCACTGCACCAAGCGGTTGTTGGACTGCGCTTGCAAACGCGACACCTCGCTGGGCACTTGGGGCTCTAACAAAACCCCCGCCGCCGCATCCATGCCCTGAGCTGGCCATTCATCGGTGGCGTTCATAGCTTCAGCGGTCATGGCTGCACGCATTTGCAAAGCGTCTTCTGCGGTCCAGCGCTGACGCCATTGCTGCGCACGCGATGCAATCTCCTGCTGCCAAACTTGCAGCCGCGCATGCGTTGCCTCTGGCGATGGCACGTCACTCTTGAATGCAGATGCAGGAGACCACCGACACAACCCGGGCGTGTCTGGGCTCATGATTTTTCGAACAAATGCGCCTTCACGCTGACACCACACATCTATCAATGACATGGGCATGGCCGTGCTCAGACCTGACGCGGCTGCTTGGCTGTCTTTTTGCCATCTCAACTCGCCGTCTTGGGCGTGGCGCTTCACATCATGCGCAAGCCACAAAACAAAGCACAGGGCCAAAACAAAGAACACCCATTCCAGCGCAACAGGGCCTAAGGCGGCCCTTCTTGCGGTGATGCTTTGGGCCTCCACTGCCTTCACAGCCATCACCGTCCCGCCCAAAGGGCCAAGGCCGACGCCAAGCCCGCAAGTGCCCCGACGGCCAAGAGTGTGACTACCAAGAGTGCGATAGCGAAGAGCCCCACACGGGTGCTGCGCCTTGCCCACAGGGAATGCTCCGGAGGGATGTCAGCGCTTCTCAAAGCGCGCTCCACCACCAGCACCGTCACATCATCGTGTGCGCCTTGTTGTTGCGCCTGTTCGGCCCAATGTTGTGCCATCTGGGGTGCCAAGGGCACAGTGGCCTCACTCAACAAAGCACACAACGCGTCATCGCTGAAGGCGTTGTAAAAACCATCGCTGCACAACAACAAGCGCTCACCCGGCTGCAATGTGATGGGCTCCATCAAAGCCGGAAAGGCCATGCCACACCCCACCATATTGGCGGGCGATGCAGGGTCGATGCCCTCAGGCGGTGGCAAACCACATTGGGCATAACTTTGGTTGGGCGAGGCCCACCGAAGCTGCCAGGTATCGCCCTGCCGTGCTGCCACCATGACTTTGCAATCTCCAACCATCATGGCCAGCCAGCTTGACGTTTGGGCGTCGATCAACCACACCGCCGCACACACCGCCGCGCCAGGCCCTTGGCCTTCTTGCTGAAGGCGCAGGGCGATGGCTTGGTCTGCTTCCTTTAAAGCTTGTTGCACCCGATCGGCATCGGGCGCCTGCAATTGGCCCAACTGGCTGACCAGCATGGCGCTGGCCACTTCCCCCAATGCGCCGCCGCCCACGCCATCGGCGACCATGAAAAAGTCGGGCGATCGGCAGGCATAACTGTCTTGGTTGACCCGCGAATGAACGCCTCTTAATGAAGCCACACTGAAACGCCATGGGCTTGCCGAATGCAGCAACGGTGCATCGGGCAAGGGGTTGGTGATTCGGTGGGGTGTGCTCAAGGGGGTCCTGTGGTTTCAGTTCGTCTCAGCCCAGTCGTCATGCAGCAAACGCGCCGCACTGGCCAAGATCAGTGGCGTGACTTCGGCCGTGAATGTTTTGTTTTCGGGGTCCCACAAATTCACCATGTCGTGGCTGTCCACCGCCACTTTGGCATAGTCATCTTGTGACAGCAATGACCGCATGGCCTCGGCTTGTGTTTCGGTCACATTCACCAGCAGAGCCTTGAAGTGCGCGCACTGCGCTTTGATGAAACTTTCGCCACCAAAGAGGTCGTCCACACGCACCACATTGGCCAAGCCCACAATGCGCTCTGCGGCATTTTGCAAAGTTTTGGCCTGACTGCCCGTCACATGTTGGTCCAAATAACCCAACAGCATCAATTGTCCCTTGATAGTGCTTTGGCGGGCTTTGCGGAAACCCGGCCGTGCGCGTGACCACCGGTCGTCCATGCTTTGCACCAACTTGATGGCCGCAAACACGCTGAGGCCAAAGGACATGCTGTCTGACAGATCAATCAGGTAATTGGTGTAGCTGGCCGACAGCAGCGTGATGCCGCCCAAGCCCGACTGCCCAATGACAAATGCCTTGTTCATGAAGCCGCCTGTTTTTTGTTTCAGGCTCATCCAAACCAAGACCCAAATGGCCAGCAGGTTGATGACATAGGCCGCGGCGTTGGGCAAGGTCCGCAAATAGGTTTGGTTCAGGGCATCGTCCAATGCGGTGGCCAAGATTTCGCCGTCGTCTTCTACCGAGGCCACCGAGGTCGGCTTGGTCTGACCCAAACCGGGCGCAGACAAACTCAACACCACAAACGCCTCTTTGAATTGCGCGATTTGTTCGGGCTTGATCTGGTCTTGCAGAACATCACTGAAGGAAATGCGGCTGTATCGCCCTTGCTTGTTGCGCCAATTCAATGACATCAAATTGGGCACCCGCGCAATATCCGCTGCACCCAAATCGGCCGTTCGCTGAACCATCGACGGCAAGACAAATGTGGCCTCTTCCCAGCGCAAGGGGTACTTGCGCACAATGCCGTCCGCGTCTGGTTTTTGGTTGGCCACACCCAAGCGGTCGTGCATCGATCCGAACATGGGCAAGATGACCGCGATCGTGCCTTCTGGCGGATGACCTGGCTTGAGTTCAACACCGGGAATTTGTGCCACCTTTAATTGGCTCTCGGTATCATTTTTCGGATTCAGACGAATCAGCGGAAATGCCGTGGCACGGTTCATCTGCGCCGTCACATCCATGGCGGCATCGGCATCCGGGTTGTTTTTGTCGGGGTCTGAAAACAAGACGTTGAACAACACCGCACGGGCGCCCAAGTCGTTGAATTTTTGCAAGCCATCGGCCAGCACGTCCCGCGACCACGGCCAGCGGCCATGCTGCTCTGACATCGCCGCGAGCGTTCGTTCATCAATGTCGACGATGAGAATCTTGTCAAACGGCTTGGGGCTTGAAAAACGGGTTTTCAAGATCACGTCGTGGCTGGCCTTTGGCGCACCCGGTGTCAAGGCGTTCATCATGAACAAATAACTGGCATAGAGCGTGGCCAACACGCCCACGGTCAAAATGGCTCGCCCTCCAAAACGGCGCGAATAATGGGCAACCATCGACATGGAAAATGTCTTCAGATCAAGCCCGCGCTTGATCACGTTGTACAGCGGCGGCAAATAGACTTTGGCGATGTCGCGCACGACATCCATCACCGTTTCAAGCATTTTGGACATGGCCAATCAACCCATCATTGTTCAAAACAACAACGCCACGAACAGCAGCGTCAAGACCCAAAAAACACCGGCAATCAGCAGCCCAGGCGCCCCTGCCGAAAAAAGAACGAGCAAAAAATAGCCTGCGATAGCGCACAGCGACAGGCCCGAGTAGCGCGCCCAGACCTGCGCCCCCGGCGCGCGCGTGATCGAATGCCACACACGGCCCATGAAGGCCGGTATGGCCAGCACCATGGCCAGCAGACCCAAGGCAAAACCGAGATCGGTCAACTTCAAATCCATCTGCACAAAACGCTGGTCTATCCACACAAAGAGCACCGTCAAGGCGGCTGTGCCCAGCCATCCACGCTGCAGACCAACCTTGCTTTGGCCAACGCTTGCGACGATAGAAGCCAGCGTGTTGCTTTTGGGCTGGCCAAGGGAAATGTCTGCGATTTCTGCCACAGTGCGTGTTGGCGGGGGCGCATCTGCTGTTTCCTCTAGCGCCCGCTCTAAGGTTTGCACAGTGACTTGGTCTGCTGTTGTCTCCGCTGCTGGAACGCGCCCTTTTTCTGGCACGGCTTGCAAGGCAGGGACCATCGGCTGCACCAAGGGCGTCAGCAGCGGTGTCTGGTCCACATGAAGCAAGGGCGTGGCGGGCGCCACGCCCGTCTCAGGTCGCAGTGCCGTGACGGCTTCACCCCATTGCGCTGGCGGTACATGCAATTGCGCTAACTTTTGCTCAACCTCTGCCAACAACTGTTGGGTCGGGGCTTCGAATGCGGCGCTTGCTGTGAACGGCTCGGTCGCCAGCTTCTTGCAAGCACGCAGCCAGTCGTGCCATACCGCCCAGCCCGCATCTGTCGTTGGCACAGCGACCGCTTTCGTCAGCATGCACCACAAGCTGAACAAATCCACTTGCGCACACGCGGCGCGTTGAATATGCGCCGGCTCCCCGGTGGCTTGGGCCGTGCGAATGGCCATCCGAAATGGTTCTGGTAAGTAGGCCAGTCGATCGGGATCTGTTGGCAAGACAAATTTCAACGCTTGCTCACGACAAACCGCATAAGCAAAATCGATCCATCGCAGGCTGTCCAGATCCAGCACCAAGAGAGATTCTGAATCTGGGTTGGGAACTGTGCTGTTGCCTTTGTGGTTGCCTGTGACGTTGTCTGTTTTGTTGCCTCTGGCCCTGGCACTGATGCACAAGTTGTCGCTCTTGATATCGCCATGCATCATGTCGATTTTGTGGATCGACAAAAGACCGCACAAACACGCGCGTGCAAATTTCAAGGCATCGGTTGGATGCAAAAAAAGCGGCTCGCCTTGCAAGGCCACACGGTCCAGCCAGTCTCTTTGAAAGTCGAGGCCAGCATCCACCGTCACCACTTCAACGTGGTCTGCATGCACCTGCAAACCGGCGACTTGAACCACATGTTTGGCCTCGCGGTGCGCCAACAAGGTGAGCAACAAATGCTCATGGTGCGCCCATGACAACCACGCTTTCGCCGCGGGTCCGGGCTGACTTTGCCAGGTCTTTCTGAACAAAAATCCCCGCGCGGTCTCGCTGAATTCTTTCCAGACACTCACCGACTGCCCAGGTGCTGGGCTTTGGGTCTGGATCAATTGCGGCGCAGGCATCACCATGCGGTCATGTGTTCAGGAAACTCCTGCAGCCGATCGGTCGATCAGCTGAGCAAAGGAATTCTTAAGAACAAGAAAAAGCCGTCCAAACTCAAGAACGTGCCTGCCACCGCAGCGACCATGCCCGAGACATAGAGCGTGCGTCGCTCTGTGATCAGCACGACCGATATCAAAATGATGGCCAACTGCAGCAACAGCCCAGCAAAGTCAAAGTACGGGCCTTTTTCCATGGCCTGGTCTCTGGCCAATTCAGCTTCTTTGGCTTTTGCCAAGAGTTCTTTTTTACCTTCGCCTGAGGCGGGGTCAGAGTCGTAACTCAAGGCTTTGGCGCGCAAAGCTTCCGCTTGTTCACGCAGCGATTTCTTCGCCTCTTCGTTGGCCAAAGGCACGGCGGTGTTGGCAATCCCATCCAGCGTCTGCGCTGCCAAATTCAAATCGTTTTGACGGATGTTTTTGGCTTGAAAAAACGCATAGGTGTTGATGGCCGAGGCATTTAAAAACGAGGCGGTACCAGCGGCATTTTGTGAGCCCAAGGTGTTCACCAACAACATCGAGGCAATCAGCGAAATGATGATGGAGCACTTGCGTTGAAACGCTTCTTTTTTGGATTCTGGGGTGTCTGACATGGGTTAATTTTTTACGTAGATGAACAAAATTCAGATGGCCTGAATGAACTTTTGAAAGCGCGCTTGGCGCGCAGGGTTGGGTTTGTCTGAGGGCCGTGGCAGCTTGTCAATGCCTGACTGCAGCAACATGTCCAAGCGTTCAGCTGGTGAGGGGTGTGTCGAAAAAAGCAACTCGGCACGCGGATCATTGCCCTTGAACCGCTGCAGCTTCTCGAGCACATTGATCGCTGCTACCGGGTCGTAGCCAGCACGGGTCATGTACTCCACGCCCAGACGGTCGGACTCAAACTCTGCGCTCTTGTCCAAACCTCGGGCATAAATTTGACCGCTGGCTTGGGCCAATTTGGCGGTGTCTGAATCTTGGGTGACCGCTTGCAAGCCTTTGGCCGCTTGATCGGCCAAGCGCTGTCTTTGCACCACTTGATAGTGGTGACGGCGAGAGACATGGGCCACTTCGTGCGCCAGAATAAACGCCAACTCGTCCTCGCTCTCCAGAGTTTTGAGCAAACCCGAAGACAACAAAATATATCCGCCCGGCATGGCGAAGGCGTTGATGGCATCTGACTTGATGACCCCAAAATGCCACTTGTAAATGGCACCTGATTGGGCCGACAAAGCCTGGCCCAACACGTTCACATATTGCTGTGCGTGATCAGCGGGCACCAAAGGCGCTGCACCCAAGACCTGCGCGGCAGCTGCCTTGCCAACTTTTTCTTCGTCGGTCTGCGCGGCTGCAGAAAATGCCACGCACGCTATCAGGCCCATCAGTGCCTGCTTCATGTATTTACCACTCATCATCGCCTTTCTTCTTCGTAGACGAAGAGGACCCTGCGCCCTGACCCGAGCCAGCTGCGGGCGTTGCCGCAGGCGCAGGTCGTGGTGCTGTCAATTGAATTTTTTGGCTGATGGCCGTCACATTGCCGGCCACTAAAAAGGTCTGAACGGTGGCAGGTGTTGCCGTCAACAACTCCAGCTTGTTGGCTTCATTGAAATCAGGCTGTCCGCTCACCAGATCCTTCGCCGAGAGACCGCGTGCGGCCGATGTGGCCACAATGTTGCCGGTTCCTAGGCGCCCGGTGTCAATGGCGGTGGAGCCGCCCGTGGCACCCGCAAAATTGATTTGCGAGACTTTGAGCCAGCCGGTCTTGCCGGCCGCATCCACCTCAACCCAAAAGCCTTGTCGCTTGAGCGTTTTGACGGGGCTTCCGGCTGCCAACTTGACGCTGCCCGGCTTGCCATCGGGCTTGTCCAACAGGGTGGCTTCTTCGCGCACAGTCTGGGCGAAGGTGCCGCCGATGCAAGCTAAAAAGAGCAGCCCTGCCGAGAGCGCCGTTCGTAAAGAGTTGTGTTCAGTACTCACCGCCAAAATTCCTTATCACGATGTCTTTGTGACGCACGCTGTTGGGTTCCGCCAGCGGCTTGGGGTTCTCTTCAGCACGTGGTGCCTGCGGCAAGGGGTTCGCCGCAAGGGGAGCTGGCGGGGCGGGCGGCGCAGGTGCCACCTCCACCACCACGACCTTGCATGACGGCTTTTGCACAGGTGCGCGCACCACCACTTCCAACTCTTGCCCAGCACCCGAGGATGAAACCAAGCTCAAGCCTTCCAACTTGGCCTCAAGGCGCTTGCCTGGCGCCACTGCCACATCACACAAGAAGTGCGCCATGTTGCGGGTTGCAACGGTGGCATAAAACGACTCACTGGCTTCGCGTGTGCCCCGCAGACTGCCTGCCGCTTTGGCGTAGACAAATGAACCCTTCGCCACCACGCTGCGTTCTGCCAAGCGCTCGCGCACGTCTGGCGGCAACTGCGCATTCACTGAAGTGGTGAATGCCAGTGCCATCACAAAAAGTACCCGCGTCGCGAGGAGTTCACGCATCAGAAGTCGCGCGCTGCTCGACCCTGACCGCTGTAGGCTTCAGACTTGCGGGGCTCTGCATTCTTGGCTGCGGGTGCTGCACCGGCATTGCCACCGGTCGCGGCGCCGCTCGACACCGCTGCAGCCTTGGCGCCGCTAGAACGGTTGAGTTTGGCCAAGAAGGCCGCAATTTGCGCTGAAGCCACTTTCCATTGCACCACCACACCGACCACAGGGCCGTTGTTGCTGGGGTGCAAAGTTTCCCACTCGCTGGCCACCGTCAAGCCGCTGATTGGCAACGCATCGCCAATGGCTTTCACGCTCTTGTTGAAGGCGCTGTCATCTTGGTAACGGGTCGATTCGTCGGTGAAAACGGTGGAGACTTCGGCGTCCATCATCTGGCGGTTTGACTCCACCGCTTCGCCCATGAACGAGCGGATGAGGCCATAGCCACGGGTTTTGGCAACTTCATAAGCCGAATCAATGCTCTGCTGGTTTTTGGTGCGGGGTTGTGCTTGCGCATAAGCCAACAGCACGTACTCGCCCTTTTCGTCACGCACCAATTGCGCGCCATACATGGACAACAAGGTGCGCTTGTCGTCTGGAATGTGTTGGTCAATCTTTTTGCCGGGTTCGCCTTTGGGAATCAAATCCCATTGGTTGGTCACGATCGCATCGGCCACCGCATGCAGTTTTTCGGTCCAGACCGTGACAATGCCCACCTGACCTTGGCCCGAACTTGGGTTTTGCTCAAAAGAAGCCATCACCTTCATGCCCGTGCAGCGGCCGGCGGCCACTGTCGAAACCGCATTTTTAAAGCTGGTGGTTTCGGCAATGGCTTTGGCGGCTTGCTGATCCACAGGCTTTGAAGGATCCAAGCCTTTTTTGCGCAGCTCTTCAGACATCTTGTCACCCAACAACTTTTCGCCATACAGCGCAGCGGTCTGAATGGTTTGCGGCACGTTGGCGCGGGATTTGATGTCGGAGTTGAGGGCTTGCGCCACTTTCACGGCGCCCTCTTGGGCCATGCCTTCACGGCGCAGTTGCTCGGCATCGGCTCTGGCTTTTTCAGCGGGTGGCAAGCCGGTGTCCATGATGGCTTCGGTGGCCACAATGAGTTTTTGCGTCTCAACACACTGCCCCTTGGCGGTGAGCAAGGCCTTGTTGAAGGCGTTGACCCGCGCGTTGACAAAGTTGGGATCGCTGGGCGGCGCAGAAATGGTGGCCGTTGCGAAGTCGATCAGCACCGTGCGACCTTGTTCGTCTTTTTTGGTGTCTTTGACTTCACGCAAACCTTGCTCGCGAATGAACTTATCCATGCGTGAGCGAACAGTCTCTGTGCCCGAAATGCTGTTGGGCAATTCAGGAATCGGTTTTTGTTCCAATTCCAACTTAGCTTCTTGAGCCACCAGAGGCGTGGCCGTTGCGGCATACAACAAAGCGGCCGCAAACCAGGGGGTCAATGCGATGTGTTTATCGAATTTCATAGAGCATGTTCCTTTGTTAATTACCAATCGTCGTCATTTTTTGATTTCGAGCCACGGCCCTCCGCGGGGGCTGACATGCCGGGCAGCACGGGCATCGTCAACTGCACACTGACGTTGCCACTGACTTCTTCGGGCAACACTCTGGCCAGCACGCTGCCGGCTTTCAGGGGTTGCGGCAGGCGGCCTGAGACCACTTTGGCTGTGGCGGTCCGATCGGTCACGCTGATCACTTCTGCCCTGGCCACTTCACGCTCTTCTTGCCCCAATGACTCGCGGGTGTAGGGGTCAACCAAGTTCTGCCCCAAGCTGACTAAACGGTAGATGCGCCCAACCTGAACCGTCTCGCCACCTTGGTTGAAGGTCACTTCAGAATCTGTGCCGCCCACCACGGCAATCGGGTAGATGGCGGTGCCAATCACTTGGCCCAAATCTGCGCCAATGTCGGCGGCGTATTGCCCCATCGACACGGACGAGGGCAGTCGACCCGGGTTGTTGTAGGTTTGCGCAAATTTGATCTGGCCAGTGGCGATGTCAATCACCCGCACATCGATGCCCACCGGAGCCACACTGCGTGTGACCACACGACCGGTCACGCGTTGTTGTTGCTGTTGCTGGGGGGCGAAGTCTTTCAAGGCGGCCAACACAATGTAGTCAGCCCCCACACGGACACCGACCTTGACCGTTTCTTCGATCGGCGCATTGCGCGCGTTCACGCCAGCCAATTCGCGGTTGCTGCTGTCGGTGAACCGGCGGTCAATCATGGCGAACTTGCGCGTTTGCGTCAGGTAGGCCTCTAACGCAGCGGACACGCTTTCGGCAAACTCCGCCGCTTCAGGTCGTCCCCGTGCACCGCCCGTGACTGTCACCGGCATCACCGCCAGCTTCAAGCGCTTGAGCTGCTCAGACGCTTTGTACGAGGGAATCACGGCTTTGATTTTGACAAACGCACGGCCCGAACCGGGGCTGGTGCCCGACTCCAAGACTGAATAGGACTTGATGACCCCGCGCGTCATCTTTTCGATGTTTTGCTTGAAGTTTTCTTCAATGGTGGTGTTGCCGCCCTTGGTCACTTCGCTCATCGACAACGATGTGGCGGTCGAAATGCGCATGCCCCCCACTTGGGCAATCGCATTTTCAATCGCATCAATGGTCGCTTTGCCGGGGTCTCCCCCGTTGCCTGTGGCGATCACTTCGCGCATCACAATTTGCGCGTGAGCAACCCCCAGCGACAACAGCAACCACGCAAAGATCCACGCCAAGCGCCAAGGCTTCATTGCAAGCTCACTTGAGGTTGAGTTGGTTGACCACCACATCAGCGGCCACTTTGGCCGCGTTGGCCAACGCGGCGCGTCCTGCGTCATTGAGCTTTTCAGCTCGGCCGCTGAAAGTGCGGTTCGCAGAACCAATGCTGCGGGCAAAACGACCGGTCAGGTCATAGGCGGTGATGTTCATGTTGCCCGTGGCCAACCACAAGCCGGTATTGGGGTCGTTGCGGTAGCCGTCAACCTCAATGGAGGCCAAGATCAACTTGGTCAATTGGCAATCTTTGATCTTCTTGAAGGTGTCGTTGCGGACGTTGGCTGGCAGTTGCCCTGTCTCTGACTCGGCATACATTTTTGAGAATGGATCGTTGTCAGTCACGCCACAGTTGCTCACCAGTTCTTCCCATGGCACGGTGCTGATGCGGTTGTTCGTCAACGTCTCGCCCACACGGTTTTGCAAGTCATCGATGTTGGCCCACGCCACATATTTGATGCGGTCGCGTTTGGTTTCTTGCGAACCGCCCGTCACCGTCTTCGACGTTTGCGTCACTGAAATCGCGTCTGCCGAGGCTTCGGCACTGCCCGAGCGGTTGCCAGCCGAAGCGTCTGCGCTGGCCGATGTGCCACTGGTACCCACCGTCGATTCGGCGCGTCGGGTGACTTTGGTGTCAAAAGAGGTTTGTGAATCAGCAACGCGCGCCATCACCAAGAAAGCAATGTCATCTTGGGCATTGGCTTTGCCACCGCCAGAAGCTTGAGATGACTGGCGCAAGCGGCTGTCGATCATGCTTTCATTGATGGCGGCTTTGATGCTGACCGTGCAGGTGCTTGAGAAGCCAGAGGTGCACTTTTCATCGACCACGCTCGCATCAACCACGATGCTGTTGATGTCGTCCAAGAAGACTTTTTCGTTTGCCAAAATATTGTCCAATTTGGCGCCCTGCAAACTGCCCAAATAGCTTTTCCAAGCCGCCACTTTGGCTTTGCTGGTGGCGGTCTCTTTGTTTGAATCTGTGGCTTGGCCGCGCACAAATTTTTGTTGCGCCATGGCCATGCTGGTCAAGCCGCACAGCGCGAGGGCCAACAAGACGGACTTGAAACGGAAGGAAGATGGGAGAGTTTTCATCAGAGGACTTTCAGCGTGTTTTGGCACACAGTTCAAGAAGACGGGGAATGGCCGGCGCGACAGTTTCGAGCTTGACCTCGGCCTGCGCCAGCATTTGGGCATCTCGTTTTGCCAAGCCACCCAAAAGGTTGGCCATGGTGCGCGATAAGAGACGATCAAAGAAGACCAAATCGCGCTCGGGCGTATCGTCTTCCGTCGAGTTCAAGGGCGTGCGATCTTCGAAAGTGTTGGCCGCCAGCACATTCAAAATCCGCTTGTCGTTGCCGCTGGCGTATTCATCAATCACGATCAAGCGCAACACCAAGGTGCGCCGAATGATGGTGACGCCGCGCTGTGTGCTGTGGATGATTTTTTTGTCCAAGTCGCGCAACACCACTTCAAATTTCAAATCGGCATCAGGAATGGTGATTTCGTTTTGAGCCGCCAAATCGTCGTTGAATTTGACGGCATAGCGTTTCGCCAGTGCGTCGTTTTCTTGGAACGGCAGCATGGGAATGTTCAGGTTGTCGCAAATCGCCGAGCTGGCCGAGAAGCCCAACAACTCGGGGTTCAAAATTTGCTCGATCTTGTAGGCGGCCAGCTTGGCTTGCGCGTCGGGGTGAACCGACGCCTTGGTCAGACGCGCAAAATAATTGCTGCTGAAGCCTTGGTCCCACTTGTTGAAGCGGCCCAAGAAATGAACAAACGCTTGGCTATAGCCTTTGTAGGCTTCGCCCATGTAGGCCACGGCTTTGGCGCGAATGTTCTTCAAGTCCCCACCCGGCCGCTCAAAGCGCAACATGAAGGGGAAAGAGGAGACGATGCGCCAGCCCGTGCTGGGGCTAAAAGACAACACCATGCCCACGCCCGACATGAAGATGAACAGGGTGTTGGCGTTTTCACCGTCCTTTTCAACGCGTGCGCCCACCGTGGTTTCAAAGTCATGGGCAAAACCCACCAGCATGTCTTCGCCAAACTCAATGCCGTTTTTGAACTGCACCAAGGGCGGTTTTTGCTGCGCCAACAAACTGGCCGTGAGTTTGCTTTCTTCGGTGAAAGCCTTGCTGTCGGTCAGGTTCAGGTTGCGTTTTTGACGCACAAACTCGCGCGTCAAGTCATAGCGGGCTTGTGCCGCGCCGCCATTCAAACCGAAACCTGTCCACACCGGCGGTGATTTGGGTCGGCTTCGGGTGGCGGCCGGCTGCGCCTGCGACCACAGCGGCCAGCTCAAGCTGGGCAGGCTGGCCCAGGTCAACAGCCAATGGCGTCTGGAAGAGCCTTGGGGTTTGAGCTTTGCCATCTCAGTCTTTGTATTTGCTGCTGAGATCGGTGACCGCTGACTCGGCTTTTTTCACATCGACCTTGGCCATGTCCTTGGCCCGCATGGCTTGCTCCCACTTGGCCGAAATGATGCAGCTTTGAATCAAAGCATTGTTGGCTTGCGTCAGCGCCGGCAGAGGCGCCGCCATTTTCACCATGTCACCAAATCCAGCGGTCAGGGTTTGCAACAACTCGCCATAAGACTGCGCAATGATGCCTTGAGCAACCAAGCGCTTTTCTTGTGCTTGAACCAACATTTGCTTTTGGCGTTCGTCCAGCGTCGAGGTCTTCGAAATCATTTTGATTTGGGCCGCGTGCATCTCTGGGCTCACATCTTCAAAGACTGGCTTTTCACCTTTGGCATTGGACTTCAGCGAGGCCAAGCTTTCCAACTGGCCCATCAACTGGTTGCCGCCTTGGGTGGTCTTGATGATGTCGTTACCGATTTGAATCGACTCGAGGTTGACCAGATTGGCCTGGGCGTACATCTTGCCAATACGGGTGTTGGGCAACTGGCGTGCGTAGGCTTGTTGGGCTTGCTCAATCTGCATGCCAGTTCTGGCTGGACCTTCCCACTGCTGGCGAGAGGGCATGTTGGGCTCGTTCATGAAAATATCTTTCACGGTGGCCGTGTGAATCAACTGGTAATTCTGTGAGTCAAACTCTTTGCGCATGCCATCGCCTTGGCTATATTGGTTGCGCAAATTGCCAGCGCTGACCAAATCGCCCAAAGCCTGTCGCAGATTTTTATTGCCGTATTCGCCATAGGCGTTCAAGCGTGCGCGAAACACCAAGGCCGTGAAGTGTTCAGTGGCAACGGCTGCTTGGTACGCTTCCCACCAGCGGTTTTTATTAACCGACAACTCGGGGGCCTGCAAGTGCAAGAAGGTCAAGGCCATCAGGGCATCCGAGCGCTCTTGCTGATCCGAGGCACGAGAAATTTGGATCAAAGCCGCCAAGGTGTCGGGCTCTGGAAAGGCCAAAAAAGTGTCGTAAATGGCGCGCACTTTTTTGGTCTCAAAAGAGGCCTGAAAAAACTTCGCGTTGGGAAAAGTCTTGTTGATCTTGTCGTTGCGAAAGGCCTTCAAGAACTCGTCTTGCAACGACTCCAACTCAGGAATGTTGAACTCGCTGGCAATCACCCCGGTATTGACTTTGAGGTTGCCCAAGGCGCCCACCTGTTGGCGGCACCATTGGTCACTGGGCGTCAGGCCCCCCTTGGCCGGTGCTTTGGCACCACCAACCGCGGGCATGCCGCCCACTGGCTGGCCGCCCGGTTGCTGGCCAGGCGGTTGCAGCTGTTGCAGCTGCTTCATCAAATTACCAAATTGGGCTTGGGCGCCGAGAGGGGCCAGTGCCAACGCGAACAGAACAAAACCGAGGCGTTTGTGTTGAAGCAGCTTTTTTGTCATCGTCAAATTTGATGGTTAATATTATTCATAACAATAATAACCACAAAATTGACAATGTGCGCACCGTCTTCACTGAAATAAATGGGCCGGTTTCCGAGGTCCCACCGTCGGGGTTTTTCAGGTCAGCGTTATTCTCTGACCAACCGAAACCCCATGCCTGTTCCGCGATTTCGGGCGGGGGCTTTGCCGCGGTAGGCGCTGCGCAAAAAAGACACGGGCAAGTCCCATCCGCCACCTCGGGTCACGAGCCTGCCGCAATTCAACGGCGCAAGACCGGAATCGGGCTGAACCAGTTGAGCGCTCCAGCAGTCTTGTGTCCACTCCATCACGTTGCCGTGCATGTCGTAAACACCCCAAGCATTGGGCACAAAACTGCCCACCGGGGAGGTGTAGGCAAAGCCATCTTGGCAACTTTGCCCAGGCCAACGGGGGTTTTTCTGAAGCAAAGCCGCATCGGCACCATTGGCGTGGGTGCACACACCCGCCGCACCCGATGTCCAGGGGTAGGCCGATTGAGCGCCCGATCTGGCGGCATATTCCCACTCGTGTTCGCGCGGCAAACGGTAAATCTGCCCTGTTTTTCGACTCACCCACTGAGCAAAGGCTTGCGCATCCGCCGCATTGACACAGACCACCGGATGGTCATCGGTCTGCGCAAAACCTGGGTTTTTCCATCCCAAATGTGCAACCAATACATAGCCATCGCCATCCCAAGTCAAACACCCTGAATCGGCTCGGTGCCCGGACTCGCGCTCAAACGCCATCCACTGGGAACGGGTCACTTCGGTTCGGCCGATCGCAAACGCGGCAACGGCGACTTGGATGCGTGGCGCTTCGTCTGAGTCGCGGCCGGCCTCATTGCCTGGCGAGCCCATGAGAACTGTGCCGGCTGGCAACTTGACCATCACCGGACAACTGTCGCACTCTTGAAATGTGGCGGACAACTGCGACAGGGACGACGCTTTGGCCGGCGGTGCAACAGGCGAGGGCGGCGTGGCCCCCGCTGGTTTGGCCACTGGAAGCTCTTGCGGTTGGGGGGCTGATGGCGCCGGTTTCCCTTGTTGCACTTGCTTGCCTTGTTGCACTTGTTGCAGTTGTTGCCCTTGTTCCGCTTTCAAGGCCGCTTGCGGGGCCTGTTGCGCGCTTTGGCCCTGTTGGCCAGATGGCGCGGATTGAGCCAATGGCGCGGACTGTGCGGGTTGTGGCTGTGGTTGGGCTTGCGCTGGCAGTTGTGGTTGTACCTGCGGTTGGGCTTGCGCTTGCGGTTGGGCTTCCGCTTGCACTTGCGGTTCGGTTTTCCCTTGCGGCTCTGGCTGCGGCGCCATGGGCTTTGATTGCGTGACAGCGGCTTGCAGTCTGTCCACAATTTGTTGACACCCGGCCATGCCCCAACACACGCTCAACCCAGCTGCAACCATTGCCGCACGCCGCAGAGCATGGGGAAACTGCAAATCACGATTGAACATGCTGACCCTCAACTGAACAGAGTGGGCATGTTAACCAAACTGTTGTTCAGCGGTCAGGGTTGGTTGGCTCGCGTTTTCAACCAGCGCATGAGGCCGCCCAAAACGGGCAGTTTTTCGTACAACTCTTCGGCGACGTCCCAGTAGTCGCGGTGCATCGTGACGCGGCCTTGCTCGTTGAACTGCACATGGCTCGCGCCCCGCACTGTTTGCAAGGTCACGGTGTCGAAGCGCTTAAATCGAAAGCGAAAGTCCCACGTCAAAAAGGCCTGCGAGCCATCGACCACTTGGGTTGTGACCACGAAGTGGGGTTGCTCCAGCGCCACGTACATGTGGTGAAAAATGCGCTCAATTTCTACCAACCCTTTGACTTCGTTGAAGGGGTCTTTGAAGGTGGCCTGCGCATCGTAAAGATCGCCCAAACGCGACACACTGTCGGGTGACAGCGTTTCAAAAAATATCGCGAGTTGCTGGGTGGCTTGACGGGTGTTCATGGTGTTTGTTTTGGGCAATGGTGGGGCGGATCACAGGCCGGTGAATTTGCGCACCAACGGAAAATACAAGCGGTAGGGCAACAAGCGCAGCAACTTCAGCCAAAACGTGAAACGCTTCGGGAAATGGATATCAAATTCGCCTCGCGCCCAACCCTTGAGCATTTCGCTGGCCGCTTGTGCCGGGCTGATAAGCGCAGGCATGGTGAACTCGTTTTGCGCGGTCAGGGGCGTAGCCACAAAACCGGGGTTGACCACACTCACCCCAATGCCGTGGTCTTGCAAATCCAAATACAAGATTTCGGCCAAATGCGTCAGCGCTGCTTTGGTCGGGCCATAGGCCAAGCCATTGGGCAGACCGCGCCATCCGGCAACGCTGCTGAGCACGCTGATGTGCCCGCTTTGACGAGCCAACATGCTGGGCAAGACCGCGCTGATCACCTGCAAAGCCCCTTGGTAATTGACAGTGTCGTGTTGCAACAAGTTTTGCAAGTCGATGTCCGTGGCGCGTTGCGCCTTGTAGTAGCCCGCGGCATACACCACCAAATCGATCGGGCCTTGCGCCAACAAAGCCCGGGCAGTGGCCTTCACTTGCTCGGGGTCGCTCACATCCATTTCTTGCCACTGCACACCGGCATCTTTGGCGGCCCAGTCTTTGACGCCTTGGGGCTTGCGGGCCGAGACCACCACCTGCGCGCCGGCCGCTCGCAAAGCCTCGGCGCAGGCCAAGCCAATGCCTGTCGACGCACCGACCAACCAAACCCGTCGGCCCGACCACTCGGTCATCGGCGCGTTCAGTTGCAACCAACCGCGCGCCTGGGCCTTCGAGGACGAGGCCTTTGACGTGGTTGGCCCCACTTTGGGAATCGCCGGATCGGCCACCACCGTAGCAGCCACCGTGGCCGCCCCGGTTGTCACCAAGTGCGCATCGGTCACAGGGCGGTTCATGTAGCCCCCCCAGCCCGAGGTGCCAGCAAAGCTGTTTTCTGCGATGTCTTTTGAGTTGTTTGCAGAGATGTCTTTTGAACTGTCAGTGGCGTGCGGCGTGTGAACGACAGCGTCACCTCACCCAACTGCACGCCCCATTTGCTCATGGTGGCTTTGTTCAGCATGACGCGGTCATCCATCAGGTACATCCAGTCGTCAAAGTCGACATGCCAAACACGGCCATCCACCGGCAAGGCCATGGTGTAAGTCCAGCGAAACGCGTTGCCGCTGACTTGCCCCTTGGCCTCGCCCACCACATCGTCGGCGCGTCCGGTGTATTGGCCGTTGGGGCCCGCCTTGAGCTTCCAAACACGCCGCTGCCGGGTGCCATCGGAGTACACAAAGGCTTCGTCCAACACGCCTTCGTCGCCGTTCCATGTGCAATCCATGACCACGGTGAACCGCTTGACCACTTGGCCACTGCGGTCGGTGAAAACGCCCCACGCATCAATCGTGCCGTTGAAATAGGTGCGCAAATCCAAGACGGGTTTTTCTTGCGCATAACTTTGCACTTGGGGTCCAGCACAACTGGCCAACCAAGGGGTTGCGGCCACCACCGACCAAGTGGCCATGCGGGTCAAAGCGGTACGTCGAGCGATAGAAGTCATGTTGGCGTTCCGTTGCGAAGTTGTGAAGAAAGAGGGCGCATCAGCCCCATAAACAAAGCCAGCCCTGCCAGCAATTTCAGTAAGCAGGGCAGCAGACCATACGCCAAACCCAACGCCAGCACGGCCTCGGGGTCTTGCTGTCCCGGGGCATAGCCCCACAGGCCCAGCAATGGCAATGACAAACCGGCGGCCAAGGCCAAATTCAGTTTGGTGGCCAAGTTCCACCAGCCCATGAAAGCACCGTCCGAGCGTCCACGCTCGCCACACCGGTCAATCAACTGGTTGAGCAAGGCGCCTGGCACCGTCAGGTCGGCCCCCAAGGCGATGCCCGACAAAGCAGACACCACCAAAAACGCGGTGCTGTCGCCTTGCCCCAACAGGCTCACACTCATGAACGCCAGCACCGACAACACCATGCCTGTTGCCCAGGTGCGCAACAAGCCGATGCGGTCGATCACCTTGAGCCACAACGGAAACGACAAAGCCCCCGTCGCAAAATAAACACCCAAAAACAATGGCTCCATGGCCTTGGGCGCTTGCAAACGGTCTTGCACAAAAAACAGCACCAAGGTGGCTGGCACCGCACTGGCCAGGCCGTTCATCATGAAGACCGCCAACAAACGCCGAAACTCGGCATGCTTCCACGGCTGCCAAAGGCTGCCGTTGGCATGTTCTTGGGTCTGCAGCAACGGCAACACCTGTGCTTGGAGGGCAGTGCGTTGCCAAGTCCACAAACCCAGCACCAACAACGCCACCAACAATGCGGTCGTCCAACCCCAGCCCCAAAAGGCGGGCAGGGCCGAGGCCAATAACACGCCCACCAGTGCAAAGCCTTCACGCCATGCCACCCATCGGCTTTGCGCCAAACCGCCGCCGCCTTGTCGCGCCGCCCAAGCTTGATGCAAGATGCCCAAGCCGCTGTAGGCCAGATGGCTGAGCGTGAGGGCCGCCGCGACCCAGACCAGCAAGCCGCCCGAAGACAACGAGGCCGCCGGTGGAAAAAACAAAGCCGCAAACCCCAAAGCCACCGCCATGGCCAGCAGCACCGCCGCCCACCACACAGCGCGCCAAGAGTGTCGGTACAAGCGATCCCCCCAGCGCCCAAGCCAAGGGTCGACCAGCGCATCAATGCTGCGGCTGAACAACAGCACAGCGCCCAAGGCCGCCAAAGGCACCGCATATTGCTGCGCATAAACATTCGGCAAATGCACATACACCGGCAAGGCGACAAAAGCCAAAGGCAAGCCCAACACGCCATACGCCGCCGATGTCTTGCGCGGCACAGTCAAGTGCGGCACGGCCATACCTGTCTCTGCCGCCGTTTCTGCCGCCGTTTCTGTCGCCGACACCTTTGCAGCACTGGCGGTTATAACGCTCAAATCCAAGGCGCTCGAATCAATGGCGCTCGAATCAATGGCGCTTGAATTTATAGCGCTTGAATTTGCAGCGCTTGAAGCTGAATCACTCGGCGCAGCGGAATAGGGCATGCTGACCTTGCTCATGGCGTCATGCCTTGCAACAACTGCGCTCTGAGTTTGGGCTCAGAGGTGCGCTCATTGAGCCAAATGCCAAAGAACAAATTTGCAAACGCCGTGTCTTTGACATCGCCTACGCGTTGACCATTGACCCAGAATTCAACTCCCTCCCCCGGCACGTTGACGCCGGTGATGCGATCGCCTTCTTTCACATCTGGAAACACCTCGCGCATGGCCAACAGCCAGCTTTGCGCTTGGGCATCGGTGAGGGTCGCCAAACGGCGCATTTCATCCAGCGAGCGACTGGCAATGGCGCCGCCCTCCAGTCGCCGCAAGTATTGCAACTCCAATGCAAACGGGAACTGCGTGGCTTGGCTGTGTCGAAAACTCGGTGAGGTCCACAAGCGTGCGTCGTAAACATCAAAGCCCCAAAATCTCAAGCGCACAGGCGGGGTCGGCGTCACGCCACGCAACGCGGCGATTTCAGGGCGCCGGTGCACAACAGCATTCGGGCTGGTCGTTGCAGTCGTTCCTGTCGTTGCGGCCACAGGTGCCGCTCTCCCATCACCCAGATTCGCCAGCAACAGGTCTTGGGCCTGCACGGCGCAACACAACATCAGCCCCAGACAAGCCACACCCCAGCGGCGCCCCAACACAGGCCGCTTGGCGCATGCACGCGGGTTGGACAGCGTAGGCGCCAACATGGCCATCAACCGGGTTTGGCCAACGTGAACTGCACCACGTCGATGTTGGCTTCATCGAAAGCGGCTTCGCAATAAGCCAGATAAAACGTCCACAAACGAATGAAGCGATCGTCAAACTTCAGCATGCGGACACTGTCCAGTTGCGACATGAAACTCTCGCGCCAACGGCGCAAGGTCTCCGCGTAATCGGGGCCAAACTTCAACTCGTCGACCACCTGCAAACCCGCCGCCTGCGCTTGCTTGCGGAACTCGCTGGGGCTGGGCAAACACCCGCCCGGAAAAATGTACTGCTGAATGAAATCGGTGGAGTTGAGATAGCGCTCAAACAAAGCATCGTCAATGGTGATGCTTTGAACACAAGCCCGACCGCCGGGTTTGAGCATGCGGGCAATGGTTTGGAAATAAGTCGGCCAGTATTCTTGTCCCACGGCTTCGATCATCTCAATCGAACACACGGCATCGAAAGGCCCGTCGTTGATGTCGCGGTAATCTTGCAAACGCAAATCGGCTTGCTCTTGTACGCCGTGCCATTTCATGCGGGCCTTGGCAAAAGCCAGTTGCTCGGTGGACAGCGTGACGCCCGTGATGTGTGCGCCAAACTCGGTGGTAGCGGCTTCGGCCAACGCGCCCCAACCGCAGCCAATCTCGAGCACCCGATCGCCGGGTTGCACCTGGGCCATGCGCAGTGCGCGATGCACCTTGGCCTTTTGCGCATCGACCATTGGCCGGGTGTGATCGCCTTCAAACCAAGCTGATGAATAGTTCATCGTGCCGTCCAACCACAACTCATAAAAAGCATTGCCCAAGTCGTAGTGGGCGTGGATGTTTTTGCGGCTGTTGCTGCGGTTGTTACGGTTCAGCATGTGCTTGACGCGGTAAACCAACCGGCCCAACCAATGGCCATAAATGGCCCCTTCAATGTGGTTGCGGTTGGCGATCAACAAACGCAGCAACGCGGCCAAGTCGGGCGTATCCCAGTCGCCGGCCATGTAGCCTTCGGCAAAACCGATGTCGCCCGACTTCAGCACCTCGGCGCACACCTCCCAGCGGTGAATGTTCAAGGCTGCAAAGGGTGCCTCATGGGTGCCAAAAACTTGGCTGTTGCCATCGGGGGCATACAACGTGAGCGTGCCGATTTTTAGGCGGTTGAGCAAGCCCAACAAACGCGTGGCTGCTTTGGGCAAACGGGTTTGCGAAATGCTTGCAGCCGGGCTGCGTGCGCCCAAGGCGGTGGTGTGGTCAATGGTTTTCATTGTGGAGATCGTCCTTTGGCAGAACCAAGTTCATCGGGTCACAAAATCGCGGGGCGGTTCGGGCTTGCGCCAAAACGGTACTTTTTTAAGCCAGAGCAGCAGGGCGTGCCAGTGAATGCGCGCCACCACGCCCAAGGTCAACAAGGGGTAGCGCCACATCACGCGGCGCAAAGCTTGGGCGGTTGCGGGCTCCAACACACCGCTCCAGCTGGTGTCGATCAAGGGGCCTTGCTCATCGCCATGGTCCACCCGCGCCACGATGCGGTCTTGGCCGTCATGCTGGGTGCGCATGAAGCGAAAGCGGTACTCGCCGTGCACCGCGCAAAAAGGCGAGACATGAAACACCTTGTTGGCCAACATCGTTTGGCCATAGTGCGGCTCGGGCAACAGGTAGCAATGGCGCTCACCAAAGGTGTTGTTCACCTCCGCCACAATGGCCGCCAATTGGCCATCGGGTCGGTGCGCATACCAAAAACTCACGGGCTTGAAGGCATGGCCCAAGACCCTGGGAAACGCCTGCAACCAGACCTCGCCTGTGGCATCGACAATGCCTTCGCGCTGCAACAGTTCATCAAGCCAAGCCAGTGCACCACCCGCTTGCGGCGAGCGCCCATCGCCATGGTCAACATCGTGAAATGCAAACCAAGCCGGGCGGTTCACCGCCAAAGCAAGTTGCCCTTGGCCCGCTTGCAGCGTGCGCATCGGCAGCATCAAAAATGCCGTTGGGTAGGCAAACGCATGGTGCGCAGGCCGGTGCCGCGTGTGCCGCACTTGACCCCAACCCAAGAGCGAGGTTGTGGCGCTCATGCCGCCCATTTCTCCTGAACAGGCTGGGCCTGCTCATGAATCAGTTGTTGCAATGCGCGGCCTACGTTAAGGCCGGATTTCAGGCCATCTTCATGGAAGCCATAACCCGTCCATGCACCAGCAAACCATGTGCGCTGCTGGCCCTGAATCAAGGGCAAACGCTTTTGTGCTTCGATCGCCGCCAAATCAAACACCGGGTGCGCATAGGCGTATTCGCCGACGATGGTGGCGGGGTCGATGGCTTGCACGGGGTTGAGCGAGACCACCACCGGTTGCTGAAACGGAATGCGCTGCAAGCGGTTGAGCAGGTAATGCAGACACACCCGCGCCGACTCGCGTTCGCTGTTGGCGGCGCGTTCGTAGTTCCAAGCCGCCCACGTTTTGCTGTTGCTGGGCAGCACACGGGCATCGGTGTGCAGCACGGCATGGTTGTCTTGATACCGAATCGCGCCCAACAAACTGCGCTCTTCGGCACTGGGCTCGCGCAACAGGCGCAAGGCCTGGTCGGTGTGGGTGGCAATGACCACTTGGTCAAAGCGTTCGGCATGGCCGTCGGTGACGATGCGCACACCCATCGCGTCGCGCTCAATCAGGCGCACAGGGGTGTTCAAGCGTTTGTCATGCACGCCCGCCAAAATTTTCTCAACATAGTTTCGCGCGCCGCCCACCACGCTGAACCATTGCGGCCGATCGGTCACTTGAATCAAGCCGTGGTTGTGGCAAAACCGGATCATGGTGGCCACCGGAAATTGCAGCATCTGATCGGTCGGGCAACTCCAAATGCAGCCCAGCATGGGCAAGAAATACCAGTCGCGAAACGGTTCGCTGAAGTTGTGGGTGCGCAAAAAGTCGGCCAGCGGTTGTTGCAGCTCGGTCTCGCGTTGCTCATTGGCAATGCGCGTGCACAGCGCATTGAAGCGCAGCACATCGAGCAACATGCGCCAAAACTTCGGGTTGACCAAATTGCTTCGCTGGGCAAACACGCTGTTCAAGTCGGTGCCGCTCCACTCCAAGGTGCGGCCTCGCAAGGCGCCCGGCACCTTGACCGAAAACGACATGTCCGACGGCGCGGTCTCAACGTCAAGCTCGGTGAAGAGCTTGATCAAGTTGGGGTAAGTGCGCTCGTTGAACACCAAAAACCCGGTGTCCACGCCGTGCGTGACCATGCCCTGCGGCGTGGGCAGTTTGACGTCAACGGTGTGCGTGTGTCCACCAAAATAATCACCCGCTTCATAGACAGTGATGTCGGCTTGGTGCTTCATGGCGTGGGCCACGGCCAGACCCGAAATGCCCGACCCCACGATCGCCAGTTTCATGCGTCGGTTCATGGTTTAACTTTCAATGCTTTGTCGATCGCGGCCAACAACGTTTTGTTGTCGGGCCCGGTCAGGCTGCTGTACTGGTCGATGACTTTGCCGTCACGCCCAATCAGGTATTTGTGAAAATTCCAACGCGGCTTTTGCCCCGTTTGCGCGGTCAGTTGTTTGAAGAAGGGCGCTGCCCCGTCACCGGTGACTTGGGTTTTGGTGAACATCGGAAACTTCACGCCAAAGGTGCTCTCGCAAAAATCAGCAATTTCTTTGTTGCTGCCTTTTTCTTGCGCGAAATCGTTGGACGGAAAGCCCAACACCACCAAACCCCGCTCTTTGTATTGGGCATTCAACCCCTCAAGCCCTTTGTATTGAGAAGTGAAACCGCAAAAACTGGCGGTGTTCACCACCAACACCACCTTGCCGCTGTATTGGCACAGCGACTGCGGCTTTTCGTCTTGCAAACGGTCAAACGTGTGGTTCAACAAGGGGGGGCAAGTGGCCGACGGGTTGGCGTGCGCCGTCTCCATGCCCAAGCCCATAGCGGCCGCCAGCACCGCCAACAAGAGGTGGCCTAACCATTGTTTTACCCATGCGTGGTTCATTTGGACTTTGAAATTCATTTTGTGACTGATTAGTTTAAACTTATTTTTTTGGCTTGTCACGCATGGCAAAAAATAAGGAAATAGATATGCCCCAACCCACCGGCTTCAAAGGCAACAAGCAGAGCTTGCCGCAAAAACCCTGCTTGGTTTGCGGCCGTCCCATGGTTTGGCGCAAAAGCTGGGCCAAAAACTGGGACCAGGTCTTGTATTGCAGTGACCGTTGCCGCTCTGACAAGGGCCGAACCCCATCCCCCCAAGGCTCAAAATGACACAAAAAGTACGCCATTGGGTTTTGGTGTTGGGCGATCAACTGGGCTGGGACAGCTCGGCCCTCAGCGACTTTGACCCTGAGCACGACCGGCTGTTGATGATCGAGGCCGACAGCGAAGCCGGGGAAGTGTGGAGCCACCAAGCCCGAATTGCCCTCTTTTTGTCGGGCATGCGGCACTTTGCCAATGCGGCGCACCAACGCCAGTGGCCTTGCACATATATGCGGCTGGACGACCCCCAGTGGCCCGCAACCTTTGCCGAGCGATTGAGCCATGTGCTCACCGCCCACCCGCCCGAGGCGCTGGTGGTAATGGAAACCGGGGCATGGCGCATGGAACGGCTGATCGAAGCGGCCGCCGAACAAGCCCGCGTGCCCCTGCGCTGGACCCCCGACACGCACTCACTGTGCAGCCGCGCCGAGTTTGCGACCTGGGCCGGCCACAAAAAAGAGCTGCGCATGGAGTTCTTTTACCGTGCGATGCGGCAACGCCATGGCGTGCTGATGGCCGGCAAGGAGCCGCTGGGTGGGCAGTGGAACTTTGATGCCGATAACCGCAAAGGCTTTGGCGCCAAAGGCCCCGGCCACGTGCCCGCACCCGCGCAATTTGCGCCCGACCGCGTGACGCAAGACGTGATCGCCTTGGTGCGCACGCGCTTTGGCCAACACCCCGGCACGCTGGACCACTTTGCTTGGCCGGTCACACGCGAAGACGCCTTGGTGGCCTTGCAGCACTTCATCGACCACCGGCTCGAGCACTTTGGCACTTGGCAAGACGCCATGTGGACCACGCTGCCGTTTGGCTGGCATGCCCTGGTGGGCAGCAGCCTGAACCTGCACCTGCTGTCGCCACGTGAGGTGATCGACGCGGCCGAGCAGGCCTACCATGCGCGCCAATTGCCCTTGGCCAGTGTGGAGGGTTTCATTCGCCAAGTGCTGGGTTGGCGCGAATTCATTCGCGGCGTCTATTGGCTGGACATGCCTCTGTTGGCCGAGGGCAACCACTACGGCCACACCCGCGATTTACCCGG
>JACCDY010863434.1_pt1 | contig 34328 bp, 28 predicted proteins | sample 7446391 | NCBI WGS metagenome assembly JACCDY01 (sample SAMN15323451, study PRJNA562643) | freshwater metagenome | isolation source: river surface water | place: USA:Blue River Watershed | collected 2017-08-18 | reverse complement strand
TGCCAGCTGTGGGTGCGTATGCGCTTGCCCCAGAACACCTGGTTTTTCTGATTGAGCAGGATGATGCCGACGTTGGGCCTGAAGCCGTCCCGGTCAAGCATAATCAAACCCCAATTCTTGAACTGAGGTCATTATGCATCCCGCCTGAGGGGCCGCAAGGTGACTGGACCGGTTCACACCCCCTCCGCTTCCTCCCTGTTTTCCCTGATGAAAGCCTCGCAGTTCCTGATTTCCACGCTGAAAGAAGCGCCGGCCGACGCCGAGGTGGTGAGCCACCGCCTGATGATGCGCGCCGGCATGATCAAGAAGCTCGGGGCCGGCATCTACACCTATATGCCTATGGGCCTGCGCGTGATCCGCAAGGTCGAGGCCATCGTCCGCGAAGAGATGAACCGCGCCGGCGCCGTCGAGTGCACCATGCCCGTCGTCCAGCCTGCCGAGCTCTGGCAGGAGACCGGCCGCTTCGACAAGATGGGCCCCGAGCTGCTTCGCATCAAGGACCGGCATGACCGCGACTTCGTGGTCCAGCCCACCAGCGAGGAGGTGGTGACCGACATCGCCCGCCAGGAGCTTCGCAGCTACAAGCAGCTGCCCAAGAACCTGTACCAGATCCAGACCAAGTTCCGCGACGAGCGCCGTCCGCGCTTCGGCCTGATGCGGGGCCGCGAGTTCATCATGAAGGACGCCTACTCCTTCGACCGCGACCACGCGTCCGCGCAAATCAGCTACCAGGTGATGGCCCAGGCCTATCGCCGCATCTTCGACCGCTTCGGCCTGCGCTATCGCGCGGTCGCGGCCGACTCCGGCGCCATCGGCGGCGACCTGTCCGAGGAATTCCAGGTGATCGCCGCCACCGGCGAGGACGCCATCGTCTACTGCCCGGACAGCGAGTACGCCGCCAACATGGAAAAGGCCGAGGCCCTGGCCCCGGCCGGCCCGCGGCCCGCGCCCGCGCAGACCCTGGCCCGCACGCCCACCCCGGGCAAGAGCACCTGCGCCGACGTGGCGCAGTTCCTCTCGGTGCCGCTCACCGCCACGGTGAAGTCCCTGGTGCTGGCCACCGACCAGACCAACGAGGCCGGCGAGATCGTCAAGAGCCAGGTCTGGCTGCTGCTGGTGCGTGGCGACCACGACATGAACGAGGTCAAGGTCGGCAAGGTGCCGGGCCTGGACGCCGGCTTCCGCTTCGCCACCGTGCCCGAGATCGTCGAGCACTTCGGCACCCCGCCTGGCTACCTCGGCCCCATCGGCCTCAAGAAGCCGGTGAAGATCGTCGCCGACCGAGAGGTCGCGGTGATGGCCGACTGGATCTGCGGCGGCAACGAGGCCGACGTCCACCTCACCGGCGTCAACTGGGGCCGCGACCTGCCCGAGTCGGACCTCGTGGCCGACATCCGCAATGTCGTGGAGGGTGACCCCTCGCCGGACGGCAAGGGCAAGCTCGCCATCGAGCGCGGCATCGAGGTGGGCCATGTGTTCTACCTGGGCACCAAGTACAGCAAGGCGATGAACGCGACGTTCCTCGACGAGACCGGCAAGCCGCAGTTCATGGAGATGGGCTGCTACGGCATCGGCGTCACTCGCCTGCCTGCCGCCGCCATCGAGCAGAACCACGACGAGCGCGGGATCATCTGGCCCGACGCGCTGGCGCCCTTCACCGTGGTGGTCTGCCCCATCGGCATGGACCGCAGCGCCGAGGTCAAGGCCGCCGCCGAGACGCTGCACGACGAGCTTGCCGCACTGGGCGTGGACGTCATGCTCGACGACCGCGGCGAGCGCCCCGGTGCCATGTTCGCCGACTGGGAGCTGATCGGCGTGCCGCACCGCGTGGTCATCTCCGACCGGGGCCTGAAGGAAGGCCAGCTCGAGTACCAGCACCGGCGCGACGCCGCCGCCACCAAGGTCGCTGCCGGGGAGGTGCTGGCCTTCCTGCGCGATCGGCTCAAGGTCTGAGCCCGGGCCTGGCCCGGTGATCGGCTGATTCACCCCCGGACTCGCCATGACCCATATGCACAGGCGCGGGTGGATGGCGAGGCAGGTCCGGCGCCTGGCCGGTGTGGCCGGGGCCGCTGCGGGTCTGGTGCCCGGATTCATTCCTGGACTGCTGCCTGAGGCCCGCGCCGGCTCCCAGGTCGAGGAGCCGTTGGCCGACGCGGTGCGCAATGCGCTGCGCTTGGCCGTCGCCCAGGCGGCGCCCCCGGAGCCCGAATTCCCCACCACCGGCGCGCGCCTGCACTATGTGCGCTGGCTGGTGGACATGGCGGTGCGCCTCAGCCGCCAGCAGGTGGACTGGCGTGAGCGCAAGGAGTTCCTGCAGACGGTCTGGTACGAGTCCAAGCGCGCGGGCCTGGACCCGGGCCTGGTGCTGGGGTTGATCCAGGTGGAGAGCGGGTTTCGCAAGTTCGCGGTGAGCCCGGTGGGCGCGCGCGGCTACATGCAGGTGATGCCCTTCTGGAGCCGGCTGATCGGCGACGGTGACGCAGGTCGCCTGTTCCACATGCAGACCAACCTGCGCTTTGGCTGCGTCATCCTGCGGCACTACCTGGACCGCGAAGGCGGCAACCTGTTCATGGCGCTGGGCCGCTACAACGGCAGCCGTGGCCGGCCGGAGTACCCGAATGCGGTGTTCGCCGCGGCGCGGCGCTGGGAGTACAAGGACAAGCCGCCGGAGGGGCCGCATCCCGCGTCGCCGCCCGCTGCGGCGACCTCAGCGCCTGGCTGAAGGCGCTAGAGCGCCCTGTGTGGAAGGGGCGCAGGAGGCGGGCCCGCGCCAGGCGCCGCGCCCGCCCCCAGGCCGGGGCTGGCCTCAGGCGGCCTTGGTGCCCAGGGCCTGCTGCAGCTCGCCGGACTCGTACATGTCCATCATGATGTCCGAGCCGCCGATGAACTCACCCTTCACGTACAGCTGCGGGATGGTGGGCCAGTTGGAAAATTCCTTGATGCCCTGGCGGATGGCGTCGTCTTCCAGCACGTTGACCGTGGCGATGGCCTTGGGGTCCACGCCGCAGGCCTTCAGGATCTGGATGGCGCGGCCGGAGAAGCCGCACATGGGGAAGCTGGCCGTGCCCTTCATGAACAGGAGGACCTCGTTGTTCTTGACGAGATCGGCGATGCGTTGCTGGGTGTCGCTCATGGTGTTTCCTCGGAGTGCTGGCGCGCTTGGCTTTCGCGCACTGTAGTCAATGCCAAATTATCGGTGTTCGGACAGGGCTTGTAGCGGCCATCGCCCGCCGGAGCAGCGCTCGATGCCGGCCAGGTCCTGGCGGCTTTGCACCTCGGTGAAGCCGGCCGCGGCCAGCAGGCGGCGCACCGCCTCGGCCTGGTCCCAGCCGTGTTCGAGCAGCAGCCAGCCACCGGGGGCCAGGTGGGCCGGGGCGGCGGCGACGATGGCGCGCAGGTCGTCCAGGCCGTCCGCGCCTGCGGCCAGGGCCGAGAGGGGCTCGTGGGTGAGGGCGGCCAGGTGCGGGTCCTGCGCGGCGATGTAGGGCGGATTGCTCACGATCAGGTCCAGCCCGGTGGACGCGCCCTCCAGCCAGCTGGCCTCGCGGAAGGTGACGGGCAGGCCCAATCGCGCGGCGTTGGCACGGGCCACCGCGAGCGCCTCGGCGCTCCGGTCCACCGCCTCCACCTGCAGGCCGGGGCGCGCATGGGCCAGGGCCAGGGCGATTGCGCCGCTGCCGGTGCCCAGGTCGAGGACGCGCTGTCCGCCGGATTCATCCATCACCTCCAGCGCCCAGGCCACCAGGGTCTCGGTGTCGGGCCGGGGCACCAGCACGCGCGCGTCGACCGCGAGGTCGAGGCCCCAGAACTCCTTGCGCCCCAGCAGGTAGGCCACCGGCTCGCCTGCGAGGCGCCGGCGGCACAGGCCGTCGAAGGCGTCCCGCTGCGCGGGCGCCAGGGTGTCGGTGTCGTGGGCCAGCAGCCAGGCGCGCTCGCCCTCGCCACGCTGCAGCACGTGCAGCAGCAGGAGCTGGGCGTCCAGGCGCGCCAGACCCAGGGTGGCCGCGCGGGCGAGGGCCTGGGCGAGCGTCATGCGCCGCCTCCCGCCGCTTCCAGCTCCTCGAGCTGTTCGGCCTTGCGCGCCAGCAGCAGGCCCTCGACCAGTTCGTCCAGCTCGCCTTCCATGACGAAGCTGAGCTTGTAGAGGGTGAGGTTGATGCGGTGGTCGGTCACCCGGCCCTGGGGGAAGTTGTAGGTGCGGATGCGGTCGCTGCGGTCGCCGCTGCCGATCAGGCCCTTGCGCGTCGCGGCCTCCTTGGCGGCGCGGGCGGCGCGCTCGGCCTCCTGGATGCGCGCGGCCAGCACCTGCAGCGCCTTGGCCTTGTTGCGGTGCTGGGAGCGGTCGTCCTGGCACTCGGCGACGATGCCGGTCGGGATGTGCGTCACCCGCACCGCCGAATCGGTCTTGTTGATATGTTGGCCGCCGGCGCCCGAGGCGCGGAAGGTGTCGATGCGCAGGTCGGCGGGGTTGATCTGCACCGCCTGGGCCTCGTCCGGCTCGGGCAGGGCGGCCACGGTGCAGGCGCTGGTGTGGATGCGGCCCTGGGTCTCGGTGGCGGGCACCCGCTGCACCCGGTGGCCGCCGGACTCGAACTTGAGCTTGCCGTAGGCGCCGTCGCCCACCACCCGCAGCACCACCTCCTTGTAGCCGCCGACTTCGCCGGGGCTCTCGCTCACCAGCTCGCAGCGCCAGCCCTGGCGGTCCGCGTAGCGGGTGTACAGGCGCAGCAGGTCGCCGGCGAACAGGGCCGACTCGTCGCCGCCGGTGCCGGCGCGGATCTCGAGGAAGCAGTTGCGGACGTCGTCGGGGTCCTTGGGGAGCAGCAGCTGCTGCAGCCGTTCTTCCAGAGCGGGAAGCTGCCCCTCGACCTCGGCGATTTCCTCCCGCGCGAGGTCGGCCATGTCCGCGTCGGCAAGCATCTCGCGCGCGCCGGCCAGACGCGCCTCCGCCTCGCGGTACTGGCCGTAGAGGCCGGCCACTTCGCTCACCTCGGCGTGCTCGCGGGTGAGGGCGCGCAGGCGCTCGATGTCGCTGGCCACCTCGGGCTGCTGGAGGAAGAAGTCCAGCTCCTGGAGACGAACCGGGTAGCGCTCGAGCTGCTGGCGGAGAAAGGGTTTCATGGCGGGCGAGGCGTTCGTGCGTGGCGGGAGGGGAGTGCCGATGCCGCCTGGCCGGGTGGCCGGCGTATCGCCTGTCGGCGACGGCCCGCGGCCCGGGCGCAGGGGAAGAGGCGGCCTCGGCGCGGGCCCGCCCCTGGTCAGCCCCGCTAACGCTCCTTGCGCAGGAAGAAGTGCTCGATGGCGCCCAGGGCCCGCTGGCGCGCGGCCTCGTCGCCGGCATGCAGCTCGGCGAGCGCGCCGTGCAGCATCTTCTGGGTCAGGCCCTTGGAGAGGGCTTCCATCACCGCTTCCACGTCCTCGCCCTTGGCCAGGAGCTTGCGGGCGCGCGCCAGTTCGGCCTGCCGCCATTCGTCGGCCTGGGCATGGAGCTGGCGGATCACCGGCACCGCGCTGCGCTGGTCCATCCAGTGCAGGAAGCTTTGCACGCCGGCGTCGACGATGGCCTCGGCCTGGGCCACGGCGGCCTGGCGGTGGGCGTGGCCGGTCTGCACCACGTGGGCGAGGTCGTCCACGGTGTAGAGGTAAACGTCCTCCAGCGACTTCACCTCGGGCTCGATGTCGCGGGGCACGGCAAGGTCCACCATGAACATGGGGCGGTGCTTGCGCGCCTTGAGCGCGCGCTCGACCGCGCCCAGGCCGATGATCGGCAACTGGCTGGCGGTGGAGGACACCACCACGTCGAATTCGTGCAGGCGGGTGGGCAGGTCGGCCAGGCGCATCACCTCGCCGCCGAAGCGGGAGGCGAGCTTCTCGCCCCGCTCCAGGGTGCGGTTGGCGATGGCGATGGCCTGCGGGTTCTTGGCCGCGAAATGGGTGGCCGCCAGCTCGATCATCTCGCCGGCGCCGACGAACAGCACCTTGAGCCGGGTGAAGTCCTCGAACAGCTGGCCGGCCAGGCGCACCGCGGCGGCCGACATGCTGATGGAGTGGGCGCCGATCTCGGTGGCGGTACGTACCTCCTTCGCAACGGCGAAGGAGCGCTGGAACAGCTGGTTCAGGGTGGTGCCCAGGGTGCCGGCCTCGTCGGCCACCCGTACCGCGTCCTTCAGCTGGCCCAGGATCTGGGCCTCGCCCAGGACCATGGAGTCCAGGCCGCTGGCCACGCGGAAGGCGTGGCGGGCGACCCGGCCGTCCTCCAGGGTGTAGGCGTGCGAGCGCAGTTCGTGGGCGGAGACCCCGCCGGAGCGGGCCAGCCAGTCGATGGTGGCGTCCATCGCGGCGCGTTCGCCGGCCAGGTAGATCTCGGTGCGGTTGCAGGTGGACAGCAGCGCCGCCTCGAGGGGCGAGTGGGCGCCGTCGCCGGGGCCCGAGCCGTGCAGGCTCTGGCGCAGGGCGTGCAGCGTGGGCGCGACCTGGTCGATGGCGAAGGCGAACCGCCCGCGCATGTCGAGCGGCGCCGTCGTGTGATTGATGCCCAGGGCCCAGACCGCCATGTCATGAATTATAAAATTTGCCATCCATGGGCCCCATCGACCTTCTCCTGCACCTCGGCGGCTTCATTGCCCCCGCGCTCGCCCTGGGCCTGCTCCTGGCCGGGGCCGGCCCGCGCCTGCCCGGCGGGCAGTGGCTGAAGTACCGCTTTTGGGTGCGTGCCGGCCTCTTGACCCTGGCCGGCGTCCTGGCTCTGGCCGCGGGCCTGCTGGCTTTCGGCCGGGACGGCAAGATGGCCAGCTACGGCCTGCTGCTGGTGGCGGTGGCCACCGCGCAGTGGCTGATGGCGCAGGGCTGGCGGCGCTGACACCGGCCGTGCCCGCCCAACCCAGCCCCCTCCCTTTTTCCGAGACGCCGATCCACGACCATGCTGTTCCTGCTGTCGCCCGCCAAGTCCCTGGACTACGAGTCGCCCATTCCCGAGGTGGCCCACACCCTGCCGCAGTTCATCCCGCAGTCCAGGGAGCTGATCTCGGTCCTGCGCGAGAAGTCGCCGCAGCAGATCGCCACCCTGATGGACCTGAGCGACAAGCTCGCCACGCTCAACGCCGCCCGCTACGAGGCCTGGTCGCCGCGCTTTTCCGCGAAGAACGCGCGGCAGGCGGTGCTCGCCTTCGACGGCGACGTGTATGACGGCCTGCAGGCGCGCCAGCTCTCGGCGTCCGACCTGGAATGGGCGCAGTCGCATCTCGCCATCCTGAGCGGCCTGTACGGCGTGCTGCGCCCGCTGGACCTGATGCAACCCTACCGGCTGGAGATGGGCACCTCGCTGGCGGTGGGGCCGGCCGCCAACCTGTACCAGTTCTGGGGCACGCGCCTGGCCGACTACCTGAACGGCCAGCTCGCCGGCGACAAGACCCCGGTGGTGGTCAACCTGGCCTCGCAGGAATACTTCAAGTCGGTGGACCGCAAGGCGCTGAAGGCCCGGGTCATCGAATGCGTGTTCGAGGACTGGAGCGGCGGCAAGTACAAGATCGTGAGCTTCTTCGCCAAGAAGGCGCGCGGCCTGATGGCCCGCTACGCGATCACGAAGCGCATCACCAGCCCGCGCAAGCTCGAAGGCTTTGACCTGGAAGGCTATGCCTTCGACCCGGTGGCCTCCGAACCCGACCGCCTGGTGTTCCGCCGCAAGACCGCGGCCTGAGCCCGCGCCATTTCCCGAAGGCCTCCCCATGTCCACCCCCGAACAGTCCCTGCTGGGAAAGCCGGCCGCCTACAGCGACCGCTACGACCCCACGCTGCTCTTTCCGATCCCGCGCGCCGACAAGCGCGCCGAGCTGGGTCTCTCGGGGCCCACCCCCTTCTTTGGCGCTGACCTGTGGACCGCCTTCGAGCTGTCCTGGCTCACGCCGCGCGGCAAGCCGCAGGTGGCGCTGGCCCATGTGACCATTCCCTGCGAGACGCCCAACATCGTCGAGAGCAAGTCCTTCAAGCTGTACCTGAACAGCTTCAACAACACCGCCTTCGAGTCGGTGCAGGCGGTGCAGGAGCGTCTGCGCGCCGACCTCACCGAGGCGGTGTGGCGCGGCCAGCCGGCAGGCGCCGCGGTGGGCGTGCGCCTGGTCCTGCCCGAGGACTTCGGCCGCGAGCGCATGGCCGAACTCGAGGGCCTGAACCTGGACCGGATGGACATCGACTGTGAGCGCTACACCCCGGCGCCGGAGTTCCTGGCCGCGGCCGAGGGCGAGCCGCCGGTGGAAGAAGTCCTGGTGAGCCACCTGCTCAAAAGCAACTGCCTGGTCACCGGCCAGCCCGATTGGGGCAGTGTGCAGATTGCCTACAGCGGCGCGCCGATCGACCAGGCCGGCCTGCTGCGATACCTGGTGAGCTTCCGCAACCACAACGAGTTCCACGAGCAGTGCGTCGAGCGCATCTTCATGGACATCTGGCGCCGCTGCCGGCCGCTCAAGCTCACCGTCTACGCCCGCTACACCCGCCGCGGCGGGCTGGACATCAACCCCTGGCGCACCAGCCACCCGGGGGCGCTGCCGCCCAACCAGCGGACTGCCCGCCAATAAGGCCGGCCACAGCGCTCAGCGCGCGTTCTCGAGGAACCAGTAGCGCCGCCGGCGCGAGGTCGAGGCATTGCCCGGGATCGGGCTGACCTCCAGGGCCGACTCCTTGGCATTGGGGCCGCCGATGCGGAAGTTCACCGCCCGCTCCTTGTCCTCTCCGGTCACCGGGTCCTTGTAGGTCACGATGGCCGTCCCCGCCACCACGCTGGGCGGCAGGCCGCCGCCGCGGATACGGCCCTTGGTGTAGCCCGCCTGGCAGAACAGGGGCGCCGCATAGGCGGTGGCCGTCCCCAGGTTAGCCGAGCAGCTGTTCGCCTGCGGCTGGGGCGGCTTGTTGCTCGCGAAGTAGGTGATGCCGCCCACGGTGGTCGGCGCATTGACCACCTTCTCGCCGTTGGCGCCGTCCATCGCGATGTAGCAGCCCGATGCCTTGGCGCCGCCGTCGTCGACGTTGCCCAGGTCGCTGGGCCCGATGACGGCGGGCAGGGGGCTGGGCGCGCCCTTGGCGGTGCGGGTGTCGTAGACGGTGAAGAAGCGGTCGTTGCTGGTCAGCGAGAGCGGCTTCTCCCGGTCGCCCGAGCCGGCCATCACCGCGGTGAATCCCCGGGCCAGGACGGCGTCGGGCGGGTAGAAGAACTTGCGCACCGGGCTGGTGGTACCGCCGAGGGCGGCGAACTTGTACATCGTCCACCCGTCCGGGTCGGTGCGCAGGCCGCTCGCGGTGGGCTGCTCGAAATCGATGCGATAGAGGTTGCCGCCCACGTCGGCGGCATAGGCGCGGTCCACGTAGCCGTCGTAGTCGGCGTCGACCAGGGCCACGTCCGCGGGCACGCTGCGATCGGTCTCGAAGCTGCGAAGCAGGGAGCCGTCGAGCGCGTCCAGCACCAGCACCGCCTTGCCCATGGTGGTGGCGCCCGGGGTCGGCAGGTCCTCGGCGAGGTTGTCGTAGCCCGCGCCCATGATGATCACCGGGTTGCCAGGCCCCCGGCCCTTGACCAGCGCCACCTTCGGCTCGGACCAGGTCTGGCCCAGCGCCGGCAGGTCGCCCGCCGCGCCGGTGCGTTTCCAGAGGTAGAGGGGCTTGGCCGGATCGGTCACGTCCAGGGCGTACAGCAGGCGGCCGCCCCGGCGCATGCCCACGAACAGGATCACCCGATCGTTACCCCCACTGCCATTGAGCTTCTGGTAGACGCCGATCGGGCCGTCGACGAAGTAGTCGCGCGGCGTGGGCGGGGTCACCCCGGTCTGGGTGGGCATGACCGTGGTCGACAGCCGGACCTCGGGCGTGTTGTCCCGGAGGCGCTTGAGGCGCGGCAGCTGCTCGCCCGGGATGAAGGCCCAGAGCTCGTTGCCTGCACTGGTGCCGGTGGCATTGCCGTTGATGGCGCGCAGCATGCCGTCGTTGCTGCCGTAGAAGACCACCACGCCGGTGCTGCCGCCGTAGTTCACCACCGCCGGCCGCGAGTGCAGCACGTCACCCTGGATGGACGGGCGCACGGTGATCGAGCCCCCGGGTCCGCTCTCGTCGCCGGCGTTGTCGGCGCCGCGCACCCAGTTGATCAGGTTGGTCCGGTCGGTGTCGCTCCCCACCCCCAGCAGGCTCGCGCTCACCAGCGTGTTGGCGGTGCTGAACTGGGCGCTGCTGGCCGTGGCGAGGTTCACGCTGGAGCCGGCGCAGTCCACGCAGGTGTAGACCTTGCGGGTGGCCTGGCTGGTCGCGTTGGCATAGGCCAGGCGCTGGCGCTGGGCGGCGCCGCCTTTCTCGGTGACCTCGCCATCGGGCAGGTCGGACGCCGAGAGGGGGCGGCCCATCTTCTGGTTCACCCAAAAGTCGCTCGCGGTCGTCCAGAAGGAGATGGCGTTGGGCGAGATGTAGCCGTCGGTGCCGACCGCGCCCAGGCCGTCGGCGCCCACCAGGCTCAGGCTGCCGTCGAGCGGGTTGTAGTCGAAGCGGTACTGCTTCACGTTGCCGCGCCAGCGCGGGCGGGCGTCGCGGTCGGGCCGGAACATGCCCAGGAACACCTGATTGGCAAAGGTGCCGCGCGAGTTCATGCTGACTGGCAGACTCGCCGAGGTGAAGACGCTGTCGGTGGCCTGGATCTGGTTGAAGATCCGGTTCAGGGCGTCGGCGATCCGGGCGCCGTTGCTGATGGTGGAGTCGACGTTGAAGTACTGGCCGCCGCTTCGCGTGGCCATGCTCGAGAGCAGGGCTGACCAGCCTTGGGACTGGCCGGTGCTGCCCGGGTCCACGTCGAGGGTGAAGGTGGTGACGGCCAGGGGCGAGTCCTTCATGAAACGCGCCCACTCGTCGGCCATGTTCGTCTGCGAGCCCGAGGGCGAAAGGCCGGTGATGTCCGCCGGGCGCGCCATCGACACTTCCTGGTACGCAGCGGTGAGCGCCGCCGAGGCCGCCGCCGAATCCGCCGAGTTGTCCTGGGCCGGTCCGTTGCTGATGTAGATGATGAAGTTGCGGGCGCAGCCGCTCACCGCGGGGCCGCTGTAGCGGGTACCGGCGAAGCTGTCCAGCGCGTTGCCGGGCAGGTCGTAGATGGCCCGGGACTCCGAATTGCCGTTTTGGTTTCCCGCGTAGTCGGCCTTGAGCTTGCTGTTGCCGGTCACCGCATTGCGGGCCCTGAAGTAGTTCCAGGCCTCGGCCATGGTCATGCCGGCCTTGCCGCCGTTGGAGCGGTCGCCCGTCGCATCGAAATGCGTCACCAGGGCCCGCAGGCGATCCTTGTAGGTGTCGTCGAGCTTGCGGATCGCGGCGCGCACATAGCCGCCGTCGGCGTTCGAGTTGCCGGTCCCTGTCTCGGTGAACATCATCAGGCCGACGTTGAACTTGTTCGGGTCCAAGGCCCGCAGGGAGTCGCCCAAGGTGTTCAGCTCCCGGCTGAACATCGGCGTCCAATTGGCGGTGTTGTCCAGGATGATGAGGACGTTGGGCAGGTCGTTGCTGGTGTTCTGGACCGCGTACAGGTCGATGTCGCTGGTGTACTGCGAGGTGGCCGGCGCCGAGACCAGCGCGGCCAGCAAGGCGATGGCGGTCACCAGGATCTGTCGGATGAAGGGTCCCATGGCGTTGTTTTCCCCTGGCTGCTCATTGGCATGAATTGATGGCGTCCGCCTCGGCCATGCGGATCGCCGCGCCCTGGTGCACGGCGACCTGGGCGGCGCTGCGACCGTCGCTCACCTCGGCGCGGATGTCCCATTCGGTGTCGGCGCACAGCGAGTTGTCGGCCAGATGGCCGGCCTGGACCTGGGGCGCCTGCGTCAATCCGGGCATCTGCACCGTCCCGGACCGCATGCAGCTCACGTCGGCGGCGTTGGACGGGTCCAGCTCGCTGTTCTTGACGATGCGGACCCGGTAGCAGCTGGGGATGGGCGTGATGCGTACGGTGTAGCTCGCGCTGCCGGTGTTCACGACCAGCGGCACGGAGGCGGCCTGCGCCGGGTTCTGCGCGAAGGTGGGCGAGCTGATCGCCTGTTCGATCGCCACCTGCGCCGCGGCCTCGCCCTCGTTGCGGGCCTGCATGTTGCCGACCACACGCAGGTGGGAGGTCGAGAACAGGTAGGCGCTCACCGCGAACAGGCTCAGGATCACCAGGAAGATCAGGGCCACCACCAGGGTGGCGCCACGCTCGTGTCTCATGGTGCCTCCCTCAGGCCGGCGACCGAATGCAGCCGCACGGTGGTGGTGGCGACCCGGCGCTTGAAAGCGTCGGTGAAGGCGGGCAGGGTGTAGGGCGAAAGGCCCTGCAGGCCCAGGGGGAAGCTGCGGCTGTCCTGCCAGCCAGGGGTCGCCTCGGTGTTGCGCGAAAGGAGCGAGATGCGCACCGCGACCACGTTGGCCCAGCCCGCCTGGTCGGCGAGCAGGGCCTCCGGCCCGGCGGAAGCCCCGGCAAGGCCGATCCAGCGATCGGGCACACCGTCGCCGCTGGTGTCGAAACCATAGTCGAAGGCCGCCGCCTCGATGCCCTCGGCCAGGGGCACGGAGGTGAAGCCGCTGGCCTGCAGGTCCAGGCGCCGAAGGGTGGGGATGCCGTCTCCGTCGCGCGTGCCCCCGCACTCGCTGCAGCGGGAGAGGTAGTAGATGCGCAGGATGAATCGCCGGACCCCGTTGGGCTGGCCCAGGCGGTCCCGCAGCACCAGGCCAATGCCGCTGGTGGTGGCCAGGAAAGGCACCGTGTCGTCGGGGTGGTGGGACGACTGCAGCACCAGGGACGAGGCGACGAGCGGGTTGGCCACCGGTAGCGCCGTGGTGTCCAGCCGGCGCAGGACCAGCACCTGCGTGTCGCTGCGCCAGTCCAGGGGCATGCAGGGGAGCTCCGTCGGGACCTCCGAAGGGGTGTAGCCCCGCACCGGCAGGGGCAGGGTGGGCGGTGCCGCGGTGGCCGTTGCCGTCAGATCGGCGGCCAGCACGCCGGCGCTCGAGCAAGCCGAGACGCCCTCCGCAAAGCGTGTGACCGCCGCGGTGCCGTAGAAGCCCGCCATCGACAGGTCCTCCGACAGCAGGTCGATCGCGTGGCGGCCGTTCTCGACATGACGCATGCTCCGCTCGAGCTCCCCCGAGGCACGGCTCGCGTTCGCGTACATCGTCGCCAGGCCGGCCACCAGCATCATGCCGACGGTGAGGCCGACCATCACCTCGACCAGGCTCATGCCCTGCTGGCGGCGTCGCCCGGCGCGGCGGGTCATTGCAGGCTCCCGATCCGGATCACCGTGCTCACGCCCCGGCGCAGGTTGTCGTCGGGAAAGGCCGTGGCGTCGCCCCTGCCACAGTCCAGGGGCGAGGGCGCGGTGGCGTGGACGCCCCGCCAGACCAGGGCCACCAGGTACTCGCCGGCATTGGCGGTGGCGGTGATGCACCCGCGCACAGCGGCCAGTGAGGCGCCGGGCTGGCCCAGCGCGTCCCGGACCAGGGCATGCCAGGTGCAGATATCGGCATTGGCCAGATCGAAGGCGGCGGCGTCGAAGCCCGGTGGCGCCGGCTGCGGGGCCACCGGCACGGGGCAGGCGGTGTCCACGCCGACGTCGGCGCGCGCATACGAGCCCTGGCGCGTGCCGATCCGGTTCAGGTTCATGCGCTGGGCCATGTCCTGCACCAGCTCCAGCGCCTGGGCCCGCTGGTAGCCCTCGACGCCGCCGACCGAGCTGCGGGCCTGCATGCCGATGAAGCCCAGCACGCCGAAGGCGACGACCAGCATCGCCACCAGGGCCTCGACCAGGGCCGCGCCCCTTTGTCCTCGGGAGAGCGCACGATTCGTCATGGGCTGCAGGCGGTGGTCTGGCTGCGCGGCCGGCCGGAGGGATCGAGCAGGATGCAGCGCAGCTGGCCGCGGCCGTCGGCCAGGCCGAACTTGACCGGGGTGCTGGCGTCGACATAGCCGCGCGCGTCGAAACGCACGCTCGCGGGCGCGGTGGTGACATGGACCGAGCCCAGCGGGTTGCGCTGCGCCAGGACTTCGCCGTCGGTGGTGGTGAGACGCCAGCCGGTGCGCCAGTCGGTGCCGGTGACCGGCAAGAGCTGCACCTCGGCGGCGCGCTTGAGGGACTCGCTGCGGGCGAGGGTGAGGTCGGTGACGAGGTCGTAGCTGACCGTGCGCAGGCGCTGGCGTGCCACCAGGCGGTCGAGCGCGGGCGCGGCCAGCCCCAGGATCAGGGCGGTGAGGGACAGCACCACCATCAGCTCCAGCAGGGTGACGCCGGCCTGGCCCGGGGGCGCACCAGGGCGGGAGGCAGCGAGGGCGGGGCGCAGTCGCATGGCGGCGGTGCGGCTGGCGCGTTACCAGCAGTTCGCGGGCAGCCGCTGGTTCGTCTGGTTGATGGTCAGGACCCCGCAGGTGTCGGCGGCCTGGTCGCCCAGCGGGGTGGCGGTGGCGGTGAAGGCCGGGGCGGTGGCGGCGGCTGGCAGGGTGACCTCGATCCGGTAGAAGGCGGTCACGGTGGGTGGCACGGTGGCCCGGGTGTCAGCCAGCGTGCTGGCGTAGGCCCGGGTGTCCAGCAGGAGCTGCTGCTGCCGGCTGGCGATGTCCATCAGCACCTGCTGGGCCTCGGCCCGCCGGGCCTTGCGGACCTGTGCGGTGTAGGAGGGGTAGACGACGACGGCCAGGATGGCCACGATGGCCACCACGATCATCAGCTCGATCAGGGTGAAACCGGCCATGCCGGGGGCGGCGGAAGCCGGCGGGCGCCGGCGGGCCTGCGGGCGGGGGAGGCGGGTCATGGCGTACTTCCTCGGGCCTGGACTGCTGTTCCGAGTGAATATAGCCGGTTTGGATTATGTTGTAAGTTTTTTTAGAACAAATCCAGGTTTTCTTGACCCTTTTCTTCTATGTCCGGTGCCTTGCCAGCCTCCCCGCAGCCGGCGGCCACCTCGCCCGCCATCTCCCCGACCTTGGCCAGCTTGCCCACCCGCACCCCCAGCAGGCGCAGCCGGCGGGCCAGGTCGACCCGCTTCAGGCTCTGGCCGGCGGCGCGCCGGATCTCGCGCGCGTCGTCGGTGTAGTGGTCCAGGGTCAGGTCGCGGGTGGCGCTGCGGAAGTCGTCGTAGCGCAGCTTGATGCCGATGGTGCGGCCCACATAGCCCTTGCGCCGCAGGTCGCCCGCCACCCGCTCGCACAGGTCGGTGAAGATGGCGCCGAGCTGCACGCGGTCACGCACCGCGTGCAGGTCGCGCTCGAAGGTGGTCTCGCGGCTCATGGAGACCGGCTCGCTTTCGGTCACCACCGGCCGCTCGTCACGGCCCCAGGCGGCGTCGTGCAGCCAGGCGCCGTAGCTGCGGCCGAAATGCTCCACCAGCCACTCGCGCGGCTGCGCCGCGATGTCGCCCACGGTGCGCAGGCCGAACTTCTCCAGCTTCTCGTCGGCCTTGGGGCCGATGCCGTTGATCTTGCGCGCCGCCAGCGGCCAGATCAGCGTCTGCAGGTCGGCCTCGTGGACGATGGAGATGCCATTGGGCTTGTTGAACTCGCTGGCCATCTTGGCTATCAGCTTGTTGGGCGCGACGCCGATCGAGCAGGTCAGGCCCGTGCGCTCGTGGATGCATTTCTGGATCAGGCGGGCCAGCACCCGGCCGCCCTCGCGCTGGCCGCCGGGTACCTCGGTGAAGTCGATGTAGACCTCGTCGACGCCGCGGTCCTCCATCACCGGCGCGATCTCGCGGATCGTGTCCTTGAAGGCGCGCGAGAGCCGGCGCACCTCGTCGAAGTCCACCGGCAGCACGATGGCCTCGGGGCACAGGCGCGCCGCCTTCATCATGCCCATGGCCGACCCCACCCCGAACTGGCGGGCGGCGTAGGTGGCGGTGGTGATGACGCCGCGGCCGACGTAGTCCTTCAGGCGCGGGAAGGCGGCGACCGGAATCTCGTGCAGCGGCAGGCCGGCGTACTCGCCGTGCAGCGCTTCGTCGACCCGGCGCCGGCCGCCGCCGATGATCATCGGCAGGCCCTTGAGCTGCGGATACCGCAGCAGCTCGACGGACGCGAAGAAGGCGTCCATGTCGAGGTGGGCGATGCGGCGCACGCTGCCGGGTGGGCTCATGGGGCGATTGTCGCGCCGCCCGAGGTGGTGCCCTGCGCGCAGGCGCCCGGGCGCACCTCGTGAGTGCTTCAGCCCCCGGACTTCTGCCGCAGCTGCTCGAAGGAGCACAGCTCGCCTGCCAACGCGCTGGCCATCACCGTCGGCGGGCTGGCCAGCCAGACCTGGCCCGGGCCGGAGCGGCCGGGGAAGTTGCGGTTGATCGCGCTGATGGTCACCTGGCCCGCCTCGGTCGACGAGCCCGGGCCGCAGTTGGCGCAGGCGCCGCAGGAGGGCTGCAGGATGCGGGCGCCGGCCTGGGCGAAGACCCGGTCGTAGCCCTTGGCTTCGCAGTAGTCCCGCACCGCGGTCGTGCCGTACTGGAGGAACAGCTGCACATGGGGCGGTACTTTCAGGCCGTGGACCAGGCCCCAGGCCAGCACCGCGTGGTAGTGGTCGAAGTCCTCGCGCTTGCCGGCGGTGCAGGAGCCGCCGTAGGCGATGTCCACCTTGACCGGCTGCGGCAGCTTCTCGACCGGCAGGCCCTTGCCCGGGTCGCCGGGTGCGGCCAGCATCGGGCCGAGGGTGTCGCAGTCCAGCGTCAGCACCTGGGCGTAGGTCGCGCCCGGGTCGCTGCGCATCCAGGGCTCCAGGGTGAAATCGACGCCGCGCCGCTCCTTCAAAAAGCGCACGGTCTCCGCATCGGGCTCGACGAGGCCGGTCAGGCCGCCGAGTTCCGCGGTCATGTTGGTGAGCGTGGCCCGCTCGTCGATGGACAGGGCGCGCAGCGCCGGCCCGGCGAACTCGAAGACATGGCCGACCGCGTCTCCACGCCGGATCTCGGGCAGCGCCAGGAGGTGCAGCACCACGTCCTTGGCGGTGACGCCGGGCTTGAGCGCGCCTTGCAATTCGACCCGGGTCACCGGCGCCACCGTCATCCGCGCCGCGCCGGTGGCGAAGGCATTGGCCATGTCGGTGGTGCCCACGCCATAGGCCAGGCAGCCCAGGGCGCCGCTGTGCGGGGTGTGCGAATCGGTGCCGACCAGCAACTGCCCGGGCAGGGTGTAGTGCTCGGCCACCATGGCGTGCGAGATGCCGGCCACGTTGCGCAGGCCGGCGGGCAGGCGGGCGTCCTCGGCGGCCTCGAGGTCGGTGAGGGTGCGGTGGTAGCGCAGGCCATGGCGGGCCGCGAAGTCACGCTGCGCCTGCACCATGCGGTGCACGTTGGGGATGAGGCCGGACTTGCGGTGCGCCGGGCTTTCCTCGACGTAGGCGACGTGGTCCTCGAAGACGACGATGCTCGCCGGCTCGTGCAGCGGCGCGCCTTCGCCCAGGTGCGTGTCCAGCATGTGGGCCGCCATGCCGGTGTAGTACTCGTGGATGAAGCGCCAGTCGGCACGCACGAAGCAGCCTTCGCCGACCTGGGGCTCGGCCGGCGTGACCGGCGTGCGCAGGAGGTGGCGGCGCAGGATCTTCTCGTACAGCGTGCGCGGGCGGCCGTCATCCGAGGCGGGCGCCGGCTGGCTGCCCTGCAGGTGCTGGCGGCCAAAGGGCAGCAGGCCGCCGGCGCGCAGGATGGCGGCGGCCAGGGGTTCGCGGTCCTGCAGCAGTTCCTCGATGTCGACCGGCTCGCCACGCGCCAGGCGATCGGCCAGGCCCAGGTCGGTGGAAGTGAAGAGCCCGGTGTTGTCGGCGTTCTGCCGGTACAGGCGCTCGAAGCTCTCGGCGATCACCAGCCGGATGCCGGCCAGGCGCTCGGCGGCGGGGCTGTGCTCGCGCGACGAGCCCTTGCCGTAGCGGCGGCTGGCGACGGTGACCTGGAAGCCGCCTGCCTGCACCGCGCCCACGCCGACCGGCGTCTCGCCCTGGCAGGCGAGGCCCGTGTAGGGGTAGCGGGCCAGCGCGGCGTCGTAGTGCGAGAGGATGGCCACCGGCGAGATCTCGTCGGTGGAGACGTCATGCCGCAGCGCCCCGGCCTCGGCGGGCGTGAGGCGCTCGCCGGCCAGCTGGCGGCGCAGGGTGGCCGGGTCTTCGGTGAGAAAGAGCAGGCGCGGGCGCGCGCCGAGGTCAAGCATCGTCATGGGCGTCGGGTTCAGCCGCGGCGGTTTTGCACAGGTGCTCCAGCAGCTGGCGGGCCGAGGGGGTGAGGGAGGGTTCGTCGCGGAAGCAGACGATGAACTGCCGGCGGGCCCAGGGCTCGTCCAGCGGGATGAGGGCGAGGCTATAGGCCTGGGCCAGAGGCGCGGCGAGCTCGCGCGGAATGACGCTGATCGCCAGGCCCGCGCGCACCACCCGCAGCGCGGCCTCGAAGTTGGTGACGATGACCCGGTGCCGCACCGGCGCGCCCAGTTGCAGCGCCTCCTGCTGCAGCCGCACCTGCACTGCGCTGTTCACTGGCAGGCTCACATGCTCGTAGGCCAGCGTCTCCTCGAAGCGCACCTTGCGGCGGCGCGCCAGGGCATGGCCACGCGGCACCGCCAGGCACAGGTGGTCGCGCCGGTAGGGGCGGGTCTGCAGCTCGCCGGGGTCGGCGGCGTCCCAGCACACGCCCAGCGAGGCCATGCCCTCGCGCACGCCGCGCACGATCTCGGGGCTGACCCGCTCCTCCAGGTCGACCTGGATGGCGCGGTGCGCGGGTTGGGCCAGGAAGGTGGCCACGTCGTCGGCCAGTGACTCGGTCATTGCCGAGACCGAGGCCAGCACCCGTACCTGGCCGCGCGCGCCGGCTGCCAGGTTGCCCAGGTCGGCCTCGATGCGCGAGGCGCTTTCCAGCATGGCGCGGGCGTGTTCCAGCAGCGTCTGCCCGGCGACGGTGGGCTTGACCCCGTAGCGCTTGCGCACCAGCAGGGGAATGCCCAGGTGCGCCTCGAGCTGCGCCAGCCGCTTGCTGATCGCCGAGCCCACGATGTGGGCGCGCTCGCCGGCGCGGACCATGTTGCCGGTCTCGCAGACGGCGACGAAGAGGCGCAGGCTGGTCAGGTCGAGGTCACGCATGGCGGGGCGGGTTTAAATATTCCAATCGGGAAGCTTTTGGTGAAAATAATTCGATTCTTGCCGATTCCGGAAATTCTAAACTCCGGCCATGGCTTCGACGAACTCCCTGTCCCTCTCGCCGGTCTGGCCCGCCCGGGTCGTGATCCGCGACGTCGCCCTGCGTGACGGCCTGCAGATCCTGCCCCGCACCGTGCCCACCGCCACCAAGCTCGAGTGGCTGCGCGCTGCCCATGCCGCCGGCCTGCGCGAGCTGGAGGTCGGCTCCTTCGTGCCGGCCCACCGCCTGCCGCAGCTGGCCGATACCGCCGAGGTCCTGGCCCTGGCCAGGACCCTGCCGGGCCTGAAGGCCACGGTGCTGGTCCCTAACTTCAAGGGCGCCGAGCGCGCCATCGCCGAAGAGGCCCACGCGATGCTGGTGCCGATCTCGGCCAGCCACGCGCACAGCCTGGCTAACCTGCGCAAGACCCCCGACGAGGTGGTGGCCGAGATCGGCCGCATGCGCGCCGCGCGCGATGCCGCCGGCTCGCACACCCTGCTTGAGGTCGGCATCAGCACCGCCTTCGGCTGCACGCTGCAGGGGCGGGTGGAGGAGGCCGAGGTGGTGCGCATCGTGGCCGCCGTGCTCGACGCCGGCGCCGACAAGGTGAGCCTGGCCGACACGGTGGGCTATGCCGACCCGGCCATGGTCTTCCGCCTGTTCGAGCAGGTGCGCCGCGTGGCCGGCGAGCGCCTGGACACCGCCCACTTCCACGACACCCGGGGCCTGGGCCTGGCCAACTGCCTGGCCGCCCTGCAGACCGGCGTGACCCGCTTCGACGCCTGCCTGGGCGGCATCGGCGGCTGCCCGCACGCGCCCGGCGCCAGCGGCAACGTCAGCACCGAGGACCTGGCCTACATGTTCGCCAGCATGGGCATCGAGACCGGTTTGAATATCGACGCCCTGCTGGCCCTGCGCCAGCGCCTGGCCGGCTGGCTCGAGGGCGAGACCCTCTACGGCAGCCTCTGGCGCGCCGGCCTGCCCAAGACCCTGCTGCCCGCCTCCACGGCCCCCACCGCTGCCACTGCCGCCATTCCCGCATGAACGCTCCCGCCCACACTTCTTCGGACACCCCTGCCGCCTCCCAGCCCTTGAAAGGCCTGCGCGTCGTCGAATTCACCCACATGGTCATGGGCCCCACCTGCGGCATGGTGCTGGCCGACCTGGGCGCCGAGGTGATCAAGGTCGAGCCGATTGACGGCGACCGCACCCGCCACCTGCTCGGCGCAGGCGCGGGCTTCTTCCCGATGTTCAACCGGAACAAGAAAAGCATCTGCATCGACCTGCACAAGCCCGAGGGCGCCGAGATGGCGCGCCGCCTGTGCGCCAGCGCCGACGTGGTGGCCGAGAACTTCAAGCCCGGCACCATGGCCAAGTACGGCCTGGACTACGCCAGCCTCTCGAAGACGAACCCGCGCCTGATCTATGCCAGCCACAAGGGCTTCCTGCCCGGGCCGTATGACCACCGCACCGCCCTCGACGAGGTGGTGCAGATGATGGGCGGCCTGGCCTACATGACCGGCCGCCCGGGTGACCCGCTGCGCGCTGGCACCAGCGTCAATGACATCATGGGCGGCATGTTCGGCGCCATCGGCGTACTGGGCGCCCTGATCCAGCGCGGCATCACCGGCCGCGGGCAGGAGGTGCAGAGCGCGCTGTTCGAGAACAACGTCTTCCTCGTCGGGCAGCACATGCTGCAGTACGCCATCACCGGCAAGCCGGCCGAGCCCATGCCCAATCGGATCTCGGCCTGGGCGGTGTACGACGTGTTCACCGTCAAGGACGGTGAGCAGATCTTCCTGGCGGCGGTGAGCGACGCCCAGTGGCACACCTTCTGCGAGGTGCTGGGCCTGGCCGACCTCCGCGCCGACCCGGCGCTGGCCACCAACAACCTGCGGGTGCAGGAGCGTCCGCGCCTGCTCGCCACCTTGCGTGAGCGCCTGGCCGGCTTCGACGCCGCCGACCTGGCCGCCCTGATGGAGAAGGCGGGCCTGCCCTTCGCCCCGATCCGCAAGCCCGAGGACCTGTTTGACGACGAACACCTGCTGGCCACCGGCGGCCTGGCCGACGTCGTCCTGCCCGACGGCGATAAGGCCGGCCAGACCGTGAAGACCACGCTCTTTCCCCTGACCCTGGACGGCGGCCGCCTCGGCGTGCGCCTGCAGCCCCCGCGCGCCGGCGAGCACGGCGAGGAGTTGCTGCGGTCCATCGGCTACGATTCGCAGGAAGTGGCTCGCCTGCGCGAACAGGGCGTCACGCTCTGACCTGCCCCGAGCCCGCAACACACTGAAATGGAGACAACCTTGAAGACCGCTTCCTTCTCGCTCACCCGCCGCTGGCTGACCGGTTCCCTGGCCGCCTCGATGGCCGCCGCGCTGCTCGCCCCCCTGGCCGCCCAGGCCCAGAGCGGCACCATCCGCTTCATCCTGCCCAATGCCACCGGCTCGGGCGTGGACGCCATCACCCGCGCCGCCCAGCCGGCCCTGTCCAAGGCGCTGAACGCCAACGTGGTGGTGGAGAACCAGGCCGGCGCCGGCGGCGTGGTCGGCCTGCAGGCGCTGACCAAGGCCGCGCCCGACGGCAACACCCTGGCCATCGTCTCGAATAACGTGGTCATCTTCCCCAGCGTGCTCAAGTCGCTGCCCTTCGACATGCCGGGCGACTTCACCCCCATCGCCCAGATCGGCAGCACGCCCATGGTGCTGGTGGTCAATCCGTCCAAGGTGCCGGCGACCAACTCGCGCGAATTCATCGCCCTGCTCAAGTCCAAGCCGGGCCAGCTGAACTTCGGCTCCGGCGGCAACGGCACCATCCTGCACCTGGCCGGTGAAATGGTGCTGGACGCCTCGGGCACCAACGCCCGCCACATCCCCTACAAGGGCGTGGGCCCGATGGTGACCGACCTGCTCGGCGGGCAGATCGAGTTCGCAGTGGCTGCCCTTCCCAGCGTGCAGCAGCACATTCAGTCGGGCGCGCTGCGCGCCATCGGCATGCTGTCCAGCCAGCGCACCCAGGCCGCGCCCCAGATCCCCACGCTCGCCGAGCAGGGCCTGGCCAACTTCTCCGCCGATGCCTGGTTCGCCATCATCGGCCCCAAGGGCATGAGCCCGGCGCTGGTCAAGCGCACCCATGACGCGGTGGTCGCGGCCTTCAAGGACCCGGTCGTGATGGAGGCGATGGCCAAGCAGGGCAACACCATCAACATCAGCACCACCGAGCAGGCCCAGGCCGCTTTCCGCAGCGAGTTGGTGCGCTTTGGCAACCTGGTCAAGAAGGTGGGCCTGGAGCCGCAGTGAAGCCCCTGCGCCCTCTGTGAAAAAGCCCCGCATCGCGGGGCTTTTTCATGGGCGGAGGCCTGCCTGGAGGCGCCGGCTCAGACCGGGTAGGTCCCCGGCAGCAGGATGTCGGCGCTCACCTTTCGCACGTCGGTGCGGCCGCAGAAGGCCATGGTGAGGTCCAGTTCCTTGTGGATGATCTGCAGCGCCTGGGTGACGCCGGCCTCGCCCATGGCGCCCAGGCCATAGAGGAAGGCGCGGCCGATGTAGGTGCCCTTGGCCCCCAGTGCCAGGGCCTTGAGCACGTCCTGGCCGGAGCGGATGCCGCCGTCCATGTGCACCTCGATCTTGTCGCCCACCGCATTCACGATGGCCGGCAGCGCCGAGATGGAGGAGGGCGCGCCATCGAGCTGGCGCCCGCCGTGGTTGGAGACGATGAGCGCGTCGGCGCCGGACTGGGCGGCCAGCTTCGCGTCCTCCACGTCCTGGATGCCCTTGATGATCAACTTGCCGCCCCAGCGGCTCTTGATCCACTCGACGTCGTCCCAGGAGAGTCCCGGGTCGAACTGGCTGGCCGTCCAGTCGGCCAGCGAGCTCATGTCGGCCACGCCCTTCACATGGCCGACGATGTTGCCGAACTGCCGGCGCTTGGTGCCCAGCATGCCCAGGCACCAGCGCGGCTTGGTGGCGAGGTTGATCAGGTTGGCCAGCGTGGGCTTGGGCGGCGCCGACAGGCCGTTCTTGATGTCCTTGTGCCGCTGGCCCAGGATCTGCAGGTCCAGGGTGAGGACGAGGGCCGAGCAGCCGGCGGTCCGGGCCCGCTCGATCAGGCTCTCGACGAAGCCGCGGTCCCGCATCACATAGAGCTGGAACCAGAAGGGGTGGCGGCCGGTCTCCTGGGCCACGTCCTCGATCGAGCAGATGCTCATGGTCGAGAGGGTGAAGGGCACGCCGAACTTCTTGGCCGCGCGGGCGGCGAGGATCTCGCCGTCGGCATGCTGCATGCCGGTCAGGCCCGTGGGCGCGATCGCCACCGGCATCGCCACCTCCTGGCCGACCATGGTGCTGCGGGTGCTGCGGCCTTCCATGTTCACCGCGACCCGCTGGCGCAGCAGGATCTTGGCGAAGTCGGAGGAATTGGCGCGGTAGGTGCCCTCCGTCCAGGAGCCGGAGTCGGCATAGTCGTAGAACATGCGCGGCACGCGCTTTTGCGCGAGGACCCGCAGGTCCTCGATGTTCGTGATCACGGGCATCGGCAGGTCTCCTCGTCTTTTTGCCGATGGTAGCCGCCGTGCGTCGGGCCAGCGGGCAGGAAAGACCCTAGGAAGGCTCCGTTCGGGCCGGCCTCAGCCCAGGCGCGCCTGATGCCGCGCCACCTGCGCCCGCACCTGGGCCGGCGCGGTGCCGCCCAGGGTGTTGCGGGCATTGAGCGAGCCCCGCAGGGACAGCACCTCAAAGACGTCCTGCCCGATCGCCGGGTTGAACTGGCGCAGGTCGTCCAGCGAAAGCTCGGCCAGGTCCACGCCGCGGGCGCTGGCAGTCTTGACCGCGTGGGCCACCACCTCGTGGGCGTCGCGGAAAGGCAGGCCCTTCTTCACCAGGTAGTCGGCCAGGTCGGTGGCGGTGGCATAGCCCTTGAGGGCGGCGCGCTCCATTGCCTCGGGCACGACGGTGATGCCGCCCACCATCTCGGTGAAGATGCGCAGCGTGTCCTTCAGGGTGTCCACCGTGTCGAACAGCGGCTCCTTGTCTTCCTGGTTGTCCTTGTTGTAGGCCAGGGGCTGGCCCTTCATCAGGGTGATCAGGCCCATGAGGTGCCCCACCACGCGGCCGGTCTTGCCGCGCGCCAGCTCGGGCACGTCGGGGTTCTTCTTCTGCGGCATGATGGACGAGCCGGTGGTGAAGCGGTCGGCCAGGCGGATGAAGCCGAAGTTCTGCGACATCCACAGAATGAGTTCTTCCGAGAAGCGCGAGACGTGCACCATGGCCAGCGAGGCCGCGGCGGTGAACTCGATCGCGAAGTCGCGGTCACTCACCGCGTCCAGCGAGTTCTGGCAGCAGCCGTCCATGCCAAGCGTCCTGGCGACGCGCTCGCGGTCCAGCGGGTAACTGGTGCCGGCGAGCGCCGCCGAGCCCAGGGGCAGGCGGTTGACCCGGCGGCGCACGTCCTCCATGCGCTCGGCGTCACGGGCGAACATTTCCACATAGGCCAGCATGTGGTGACCGAAGCTCACCGGCTGCGCCACCTGCAGGTGGGTGAAACCGGGAAGGATGACGTCGGCATGCTGGGCGGCGATGCCGACCAGGGCCTTCTGCAATTCGACCAGCAGCCCCGAAATGAGGTCGATCTCGCCACGCAGCCACAGGCGCACGTCGGTGGCGACCTGGTCGTTGCGGCTGCGGCCGGTGTGCAGGCGCTTGCCGGCGTCGCCCACCAGCTGGGTCAGGCGCGCCTCGATGTTCAGGTGCACGTCCTCGAGATCCAGCTTCCACTCGAACTGGCCGGACTCGATCTCGCTCGTGATCTGCGCCATGCCTTTCTGGATGGCGGCCAGGTCGGCGGCGGCGATGATGCCCTGCGCCGCCAGCATGTCGGCATGGGCGAGGGAGCCCTGGATGTCGGCCTGCCACAGGCGCTTGTCGAAGAAGACGCTGGAGGTGTAGCGCTTGACCAGGTCGCTCATGGGCTCGGAGAAGAGCGCGGACCAGGCCTGGGACTTTTGATCGAGTTGGTTGTGCGACGACATAAGGGGCAAATTCTATCGATCAGCCCGTGTTGCGCAGCCCGGCGGCGATGCCGTTGATCGAGATGTGGATGCCGCGCTGCACCTTGTCGTCATGCTGGCCGGCGCGCCAGCGGCGCACCAGCTCCACCTGCAGGTGGTGCAGCGGGTCGATGTAGGGGAAACGGTGGCGGATCGAGCGCGAGAGCGCCGGGTTGGCCGCCAGGCGCTGCTTCTCGCCGGTGATGGCGGCCAGGGCCTCGGCGGTGCGGTGCCACTCGGCCTCGATCGCCTCGAACACCTTGCGGCGCAGGCGGGCGTCGGGCACCAGCTCGGCGTAGCGGTGGGCCAGGGCCAGGTCGCTCTTGGCCATCACCATGTCCATGTTGGACAGCAGGGTGCGGAAGAACGGCCACTGGCGGTACATCTTCTGCAGCAGGGCCAGGGCCTCCTTCTTCGTCTGCCCCGGACCGGGCGTGAGGAAGGCCTGCACCGCCGAGCCGAAGCCGAACCAGCCTGGCAGGGTCACCCGGCACTGGCCCCAGGAGAAGCCCCAGGGGATGGCCCGCAGGTCCTCGATGCGCTGGTTGGCCTTGCGCGACGCCGGCCGGGAGCCGATGTTCAATTCGGCAATCTCGCGGATCGGCGTGCCGGCGAAGAAGTAGTCGGTGAAGCCCGGCGTCTCGTACACCAGGCCGCGGTAGGCGCCGTGGCTGGCGGCCGAGAGCCGCTCGGCGGCCTCGAGGAAGGCCTTGGGCGCGGGCTTGGTGGGCTGCAGCAGCGTGGCTTCCAGCGTGGCGGCCACCAGGGTCTCGAGGTTGCGCCGGCCGATCTCGGGGTTGGCGTACTTGGAGCCGATCACCTCGCCCTGCTCGGTCAGGCGGATCTGGCCGCGCACCGTGCCCGGGGGCTGGGCCAGGATGGCCTCGTAGCTGGGGCCACCGCCCCGGCCGACGGTGCCGCCGCGGCCGTGGAACATGCGCAGCTGGATGTCATGGGTGTTGGCGAGTTCGTCGAACAGCGCCACCAGCGCGATCTCGGCGCGATAGAGCTCCCAGTTGCTGGTGAAGATGCCGCCGTCCTTGTTGCTGTCGCTGTACCCCAGCATGATGTCCTGCTCGGCGCCCGAGCGGCGCACCAGGGCGGCGACGCCCGGCAGCCCGTAGAAGGCCCGCATGATGGGCGCGGCATTGCGCAGGTCCTCGATGGTCTCGAAGAGGGGCACGACGATCAGCTGCGCCTTCCCCTGCTGCGGCCCCTGGCCGTCCAGGGTGCCGTCCATCAGGCCGGTTTCCTTCTGCAGCAGCAGCACCTCCAGCAGGTCGCTCACCGACTCGGTGTGGCTGATGATGTAGTGGCGGATCGCCTCGGGGCCGTACTGGGCGCGGATGCGGCGGGCGGCCTCGAAGATGGCGAGCTCCGACAGCGCGCCTTCGGAATACCGGGCGGTGGGCACCCGCAGCGGGCGGGCATCGTTCAGGAGCCCCAGCAGCAGGGCCTGCTTGGCGCCCTCGGGCAGGGCGGCGTAGTCGGCCTCCAGGCGCGCGGTCGCGAGCAGTTCGGCTACCACCGCCTCATGCCGGTCGGAGCTTTGCCGCAGGTCCATGGTGGCCAGGTGGAAGCCGAACACTTCCACCGCCCGCATCAGGGGCGCCAGGCGCTGGTCCACCAAGGCTGTGCCGTGCGAGGCCCTGAGCGAATCGCGGATGGTGGCCAGATCGGCCAGGAACTCCGCGGCCGCGCCATAGGGCGCTTGCGGCACGAGCACGTGACGCGCCGCCTCGCCGCCGGTGAAGGCCTTGAGTGTGGCGGCCAGGCGCGCGTACATCCAGGCCAGGGCGCGGCGGTAAGGCTCGTCCTGGCGGTGCGGGTCGGTATCGGGGGACTGGTCGGCCAGGGCCTGCAGCGCCGGCGTTACGCCCACCAGCATGGCCGAGACCGAGAGCTCGGCGCCCAGGTGGTGCACCTCGGTGAGGTAGTGGCGCAGCGCCACCTCGCCCTGGCGGCGCAGGGCCAGTTCGAGCGTGGCGGCGCTCACGTTGGGGTTGCCGTCGCGGTCGCCGCCGATCCACATCCCCATGCGCAGGAAGCTCGCCACAGGGCCCTGGCCCAGGGCCTGCTCGAGGTCGGCGTACAGGCGCGGGATCTCGCGCAGGAAGGTGGCCTCGTAGTAGGAGAGGGCGTTCTCGATCTCGTCGGCCACGGTGAGCCGGGTGAAGCGCAGCAGGCGCGTCTGCCACAGCTGCATCACCCGGGCGCGCAGCTGCGCCTCGTTGGCGGCGAGTTCCTTCGGGGCGAGGGCGTCCTTGGGCAGGGCGCGGGCCTTGATCTCGTCGCGCTGCGCCAGCAGGTGGGCGATGTCGCGCTCGGCGTCCAGGATGCTTTTGCGCTGCACCTCGGTCGGGTGGGCGGTCAGCACCGGGGACACATAGCTGGTGGCCAGCGTGCGGGCCACGGTGCGCGGGGTGATGCCGGCCCAGCGCAGGCGGGCCAGGGCCACCTCCACGCTCCCGGGCTGGGTGTCGCCGGCGCGCTCGTGCACCAGTCGGCGTCGGATGTGGTGCCGGTCCTCGGCCAGGTTGGCCAGGTGCGAGAAGTAGGTGAAGGCGCGGATCACGCTCACCGCCTGGTCGCTGGGCAGGGCCTTGAGCAGGGCCTTGAGCGCCTTGTCGGCCTCGTGGTCGGCGTCGCGGCGGAAGGCCACCGAGAGCTTGCGGATCTTCTCGACGAGGTCGAAGGCGGCCGGCCCCTCCTGCTCGCGGATCACGTCGCCCAGCAGGCGTCCGAGCAGGCGGATGTCCTCGATCAGGGGCTTCTCGTTGTCCCGGGTGCGACGGGCTGGCGCCAGGGATGATCGCGGGTCGGGTCGCGGGTCGGATTTGGGGGGGGCGGCAGTCGCGGGCATGGCTTCCGGGAGGGCGTCTCGAGGGGAAAGCCCATGCTAGCATCGGCATCGACTTTTCCCTGTGGCGCGTGGCTTGCGGGGGGGTACGTACCGAGTTCGATCTTGAGCAAGCTAGTCATCGCCACCCGCGAAAGCCGCCTCGCCCTCTGGCAGGCCGAACATGTCCGCGCCCTGCTGCAGGCGCAGGGTCACGAGGTCGGCCTTCTGGGCATGACCACCCGTGGCGACCAGATCCTGGACCGCAGCCTGAGCAAGGTCGGCGGCAAGGGCCTGTTCGTCAAGGAGCTCGAGGTGGCCCTCGAGGAAGGCCGCGCCGACCTCGCGGTGCACTCCCTCAAGGACGTGCCGATGGAATTGCCCGAGGGCTTCCAGCTCGCCTGCGTGATGGAACGCGAGGACCCGCGCGACGCCCTCGTCTCCAACCGCTTCCATTCCCTGGCCGAACTGCCCCCGGGCAGCGTGGTGGGCACCTCCAGCCTGCGCCGCGTGGTGCTGCTCCAGGCCCTGCGGCCCGACCTGCGCATCGAGCCGCTGCGCGGCAACCTCGACACCCGCCTGCGCAAGCTCGACGACGGCCAGTACGAGGCCATCGTCCTCGCGGCCGCCGGCCTCAAGCGCCTGGGCCTGGCGAACCGCATCCGCCAGATCTTCGAGCCCGAGGAGATGCTGCCGGCCGCGGGCCAGGGCGCCCTGGGCATCGAGGTGCGCGCACAGCGCGCCGAGGTGGGCCAGGCGCTCCAGCCGCTGGCGCACACGCCCACCTGGCTGGCGGTGGCCGCCGAGCGCGCGGTGAGCCGCGGAATGGGCGGCAGCTGCTCCATGCCCCTCGCTGCCCATGCGGTCTTCGAAGGTGCGGACATGCTGTACCTGCGCGCCGCCTGGGGCGACCCGGAAGGCCAGTCCGCCCTGGTGCGGGCCGAGGTCCGTGGCGCCGTCGCCACCCTGGACCAGGCCGAGGCCCTGGGCCGCGCGGTGGTCGACCAACTGCGCGCCAGCGGCGCGCGCTGAGGGCCACCGGGCCCGCACGCACCCAGGCGCTCATGCCGGCGGTACCGCCCCTTCTCCTCGTCACCCGTCCCGATCGCGAGGCCCAGGCCTGGGTCCTGGCCCTGGGCGCGCTCGGCCTGCAGGCCCAGGCGCTGCCGCTGATCGCCATCGGCCCCGCGCCCGACCCCGCCGCGCTCGCCCGGCGACGCGCCGAGGTGGCGGATGACGCCGCGGTGATGTTCGTCAGCGCCAACGCCGCGCGCGGCTTCTTCTCCAGCCCGCCTGGCATCGCATGGCCGACTGGCACGCGCGCATGGGCCACCGGCCCCGGCACCGCCGCCGCCCTGCTGGAGGCGGGTGTGCCAGCCGCGCAGCTGGACGTGCCGCCCGAATCCGAGGGTCACTTCGACTCCGAGGCCCTCTGGGCGCAGGTGAAGGGCCAGCCGCTGGCCGGACGCCGCGTCCTGATCGTGCGCGGCGCCGACGCCCAGGGCGAGGTCGCCGGCCGCGCCTGGCTGGCGCAGCAGCTCGAGGCGGCCGGCGCCCGTGTTGACGAGGTCGCCGCCTACTGCCGAGGCCTGCCCGCCTGGGGGGAGGCGGAGCGCGCCCTGCTCGCGCAGGCCCGGTCGGCGCCCGCCAGCGCCTGCTGGCATTTCAGCAGCTCGGAGGCGGTGGCCAACCTGGCGCGCCTCGCTCCCGGGGCTGACTGGTCCGGCGCGCAGGCCCTGTGCACCCATGCGCGGATCGCCCAGGCCGCCCGGGACGCCGGCTTCGGCCGGGTGCTGACCCTGGCCCCCGGTCCTGAGGCGGTGGCGGCCTTTCTACAATCACAGCCATGAGCGATTCCACCTCCCGCGACGAGTCGGCCCCCGAGGCCGGCGCCAGCGCGGCGTCGCCGTCTCCGGCGGCCGCCTTCGCAGCGAGCTCGCCGAGCGTCGAGCCGTCCTCCCCCGCGGCCACCGCTTCGTCCATTTCCTTGCCTCGGCCCCTGCTCTGGAGCCTGGCCGCGGTGGGTCTGGCCGCCCTGGTGGTGAGCGGCCTGCTGTGGAAGCGCCTGTCCGACATCCAGGAGCAGCTCGCCCGCCAGAGCGCCGACTCGGGCGCGGTCGCCGTCGAGGCCCGCACCCTGGCCCGCCAGGCCCAGGAGCTGGCGCGGGACACCGCCGCCCGCCAGGCCGTCTCCGACAACAAGCTGGCCGAGGTGGCCATGCAGCGCGCCCAGCTCGAGGAGCTGATGCAGAGCCTCACCCGCTCGCGCGACGAGAACCTGGTGGTCGACATCGAGGCGGCCCTGCGCCTGGCGCAGCAGCAGTCCCAGCTGACCCTCAGCCCCGAGCCCCTGCTCGCCGCCCTGCGCGCGGCCGACTACCGCCTCGCCCGCGCGAGCCAGCCTCGCCTGGCCCGGGTGCGCGCCGGCATCACCCGCGACATCGACCGCATCAAGGCGGCCGCCGTCACCGACGTGCCCTCGCTGCTGCTTCGCATGGACGAACTCGCCCGCAGCCTCGAGGAGGTGCCGGTGGCCAATGCCGTGGGGCAGGGCGCCGCGGCCCCTGAGGCTGCGTCCTCGGCGTCCGCTGCGTCAACGCCCGCCCGTCCCGCCTCCACCGCCTCCGCCGTCGCCGGCCCGGCCTGGTGGACCCAGTGGCTCGCCACCCTGCGCGACGAGGCCCGGGGCCTGCTGCGCGTGAGCCGCATCGACCAGCCCGACGCCAGCCTGGTCTCGCCCGAGCAGTCCTTCTTCCTGCGCGAGAACCTCAAGCTCAAATTGCTCAACGCCCGCCTGTCGCTGCTGGCGCGCCAGACCGACCTCGCCCGGGCCGACCTGGCCGCCGTGGCCCAGGCCCTGGGCCGCTACTTCGACCCGAATTCGCGCAAGACCCAGGCGGCCCTGGCCGCCCTGCAGCAGATGCAGGCCCAGCTTCGCAACGTGGACCTGCCCCGCATCGACGAGACCCTGGCCCTGCTGGACGCCACGGCCGCCGGCCGCTGACCCGAGGAGCCCGACGAGATGCGCGCCGCCCTCTGGTTCCTGGCCCTGTTCGGCGTGGCAGTCGCCATCGCCCTGTTCGCCGGCAACAACCAGGGCACGGTCACCGTGTTCTGGCCGCCGTACCGGATCGACCTCTCCCTCAACCTGGTGCTGATGTTGGCGCTGGGTGGCTTCGTCTTCCTCTACGCCGTCCTGCGCGCCCTGTCCGCGCTGTTCGACCTGCCGCGCCAGGCCCTGCGCTGGCGCAACCAGCAGAAGGAGCGCGCGGTGCACGGCCTGTTGGTCGAGGGCATCGCCCACCTGCTGGCCGGCCGCTTCCTGCGCGCCCGCAAGTCCGCCGAGTCCACCCTGGCGCAGGAGCAGGCCCTGCAGGCGGCCCATGTGGCGCTGCCCCATGCCGAGTCCCTCCGTGCCCTGGCCCACCTGGTGCTGGCCGAAAGCGCCCAGGCCCTGCAGGACCAGCCCGCCCGTGACGAGCACCTGCAGCAGGCGCTGGCCTCGCAGCCGGCCCGCGAGGGCGCGCCGATGCGCGAGGGCATCCTGATGCGCGCGGCCCGCTGGTCGCTGGACGAGCGCGACGCCCAGACCGCCGGCCGCTGGCTCGGCGAGCTGCCCCAGGGGGCGGCTCGCCGCACGCTGGCCCTGCGCATGAAGCTCAAGGCCTCCCGCCTGCAGGACCAGCCTGCCCAGGCCCTGGAGACCGCCCGCCTGCTGGCCAAGCACCGCGCCTTCTCGCCGGCGGCGGCCCGCAGCATCGTGCGCGGCCTCGCCATCGACCTGCTCAACGCCGCCCACGACCCGAGCCAGCTGCAGCGCGCCTGGAACGCGCTGGAGGCGGCCGAGCGCGCCATGCCCGACCTCGCCATCCACGCCGCGCAGCGCCTGCAGGCCCTGCAGGGCAGCACCGAGCTGGCGCGCGAGTGGCTGATGCCCGCCTGGGAGCGGCAGGCCGAACTCTCCGACGCGCAGAAGGTACGACTGGTGCAGGCTCTGGAGGCCGGCCTCGACTCCATCGACGGCGCCTGGCTGGCCCGCCTCGAGTCGGCGCAGCGCGCCAACCCGCGCGACGCCAGCCTGCAGTACCTGGCCGGCATGGCCTGCATGAAGCGGCAGCTCTGGGGCAAGGCCCAGCAGCTGCTCACGCAGGCCACGCAAGGCCTGCGGGACGCCCGCCTGCACCGCCAGGCCTGGCGGGCCCTGGCGCAACTGGCCGAGGACCGGGGCGACGCGCAGGCCGCCGCCCAGGCCTGGAAGCGGGCGGCGACGGAGTAGGCACCGCGAGAGGCGCACGCCCGTCCTGGGCCTCGCCATGAGAAGGCGTCTGGCCATGCGCCCGCCAAGGTCATGAAAAAAGCCCGGACCGCGTGAGCGGTGCCGGGCTTTCTCGCCTGGGCCCCGAAGGGCCCGGGCGGGAGGCGATCAGCGCGGGGCGCCGGCCTCGAAGGGCAGCGTGACCTGGGACAGGTCCTTGCGGGTCTCGACCAGGACCAGCGGGCCCTCGTCGATCACCACCACCGGCGGGCGCTCGCGCGGCACGTGCACCGGCTTGGGCTCGGCAGCGATCGCGGCCTGGACCGCGGCCACCTTGCCGGCGTCGGAGTTGACCCACTGCAGACCCGAACCGGTAGCCACCTGCTCGAGGTCGCTCACCGACAGGGTGAAGGGCTGCACCTTCGGCAGGCCCTCGCGGGCGGTGGGAGCGGCCGGGGCGGTGGCAGCGGGCGCCGGCGCCGGAGCGGCCTGCGCACGGGCGGGGGCGGGGGCGGCGTCCTGGCCTTGCTCCTCAGCGGCGAAGCCGGTGGGGTAGCGCGGGCGGCGGGGCGACTCGGCGTCACCCTCGGCGGCCGGGGTGCCGGCCTGCTCGCTCACCATGCCTTCGGCCTGGCCGTCCTCGCGCGGGGCGCGCTCGCCACGCTCGCGGCGGTCACGGCCGTAGCGGTCGCGGGAGCGGCGGCGGCCATCGGCACCTTCGCCTTCGGAACGCTCGCCACGCTCACCGCGCTCGCCGCGCGGCTCGCGCTGGCCTTCGGCAGCCTGGCTCTCGCCGGCGTCGGCATGGGCCTCGACCTGGCCGTCCTCGCGCGGGGCGCGCTCGCCCCGCTCGCGGCGGCCGCCACGTTCGCCACGCTCACGGCGGCCTTCGCCGCGCTCACCACGTTCGCCACGCTCGCCTCGGGGGGCGCGCTCGGCACCGGCTTCCTGGCCTTCAACCGCTTCGGTCGCGGGATTCAGGGCGTCGGCGTCGGCCGGCAGGGGTTCGCGACGCTCGCGCGGGGCGCGGGCTTCGCGGGGCTCGCGGCCCTCACGGGGTTCACGCGATTCACGGGGCTCACGGCCTTCGCGGGATTCGCGCGGCTCACGTTGCTCGCGGGGTTCACGGGACTCACGGGGTTCACGGCCTTCACGCGGCTCGCGCTGCTCACGCGGTTCGCGGCCCTCGCCGCCACGTTCGCCACGGCCGCCGCGACCGCGGCCTTCGCCACGCTCACCGCGCTCCGTGCGTTCGCTGCGCTCGGCGCCCTCGGCGGCGACGCCTTCGCGGCCACGGCCCTGGCCTTCGCCACGCTCGCCACGTTCACCGCGCTCGCCACCACGGCCGCCTCGGCCACCGCGGCCACGGCCACGGCCTTCGCCGCGCTCGCCGCGATCACTGCGTTCGCCGCGCTCACCGCGGCCATCACCACGGCCGACCCGGCTCTCGGACTTGCCGTCCTTGGCCTTCTCGGCTTCGGGCGCCGCGGCGCCGCCGCCGAACAGGCCCTTGAGCCAGCCCATGAAGCCACGCTCGGCCGGCGCCGGGGCGCTGGCTGCGGGGGCGCGCGACGGGGCGGGGGCGGCCTTGGCCACCGGCTCCGGCTTGGGCGGCGCGACGGGCGCCGGCGCGTCGGGCAGCACGCCCTTGATCACCGGCTCCTGCTTGTTGGTGCGCTCCTGCGAACGGCGGGTGACGGTGGTCGGGTCCTCGACCTCGACCGCCATCTTGTAGCTGGCCTGCAGGTGGTCCAGGCGGGCGTCGTCGTGCTTGAGGCGCTCGAGCTTGTAGTGCGGGGTGTCAAGCGAGCGGTTGGGGATCATGATGACCCCGATGCGCTGCTTGAGCTCGATCTTGGCGATCTCGGTGCGCTTCTCGTTCAGCAGGAAGGAGGCGACTTCCACCGGCACCTGCACGTGCACGGCGGCGGTGCCGTCCTTCATGGACTCTTCCTGGATGATCCGCAGGATCTGCAGCGCCGAGCTCTCGGTGTCGCGGATGTGGCCGTGGCCGCCGCAACGCGGGCAGGGGATGGACGCGCCTTCGGACAGGGCCGGGCGCAGGCGCTGGCGGCTCATCT
>JACCDY010344856.1_pt1 | contig 34350 bp, 47 predicted proteins | sample 7446391 | NCBI WGS metagenome assembly JACCDY01 (sample SAMN15323451, study PRJNA562643) | freshwater metagenome | isolation source: river surface water | place: USA:Blue River Watershed | collected 2017-08-18 | reverse complement strand
TTGACAGGGCGTACAGACAGCGACTGTATCAGCAATATGCGGAGTACTACGGTGTTGATGAGGAAAAATTAGAAGAAATAATAACGGATCACGAAGAGGATTTGCAAAAGTTGATTGATAAAATGTATGTGAAAATTGATAATCTTGAAAGGGCGATACACTAAACAGAGGGGGTCTCCCCTCTTCACACAGCAAAGGAGTGAAAAAAATGGATAATCACAAGGTTATTTTAGAAAAATTCACCCGATACGGACAACCAACATCGATATCAAGAATTTTTTCTAAATTTGAGCACAGGGAAGACACCGTTTTTTACGAAGATTTTATCGAAAAAACAATTGAATTTTTGAAAAATTGTTACCGTGAAGAAACTGAAGAAACTTTCGATTTTGAGTCGCATGCGCACGATTTGTTATTAGCCATTGGCTTTTTACGTGGTCACAGCGTTAAAGTTTCGGAATTGTCTACTTTTTTAGATAAACAGTACGACAATTCTTATTACTACAGTCAAAAAGAGGATTATAAAAGGTACACGAAATCAGTAGAAAAGGAGTAAAAAAATGGATGTACGAATCGTGCGATACAGTGATCCGCTCAGAATAAACTTAGCGAGGAATTCGGCGATTTACCTTGGCAAAGAGGATCGGGATAACGTCCGCCGTCCTCTAAACATTTTACGCATGGGGCACACGCTGGAGGTGTTCCGTGGTGAATCCGTAGAGTTTTCATTCACAGGCGTATCGAAAGAAGTGTATGACCACCTCACCACGTATACGACAAGGAACATGCGTGTAACGTGTGGGAACAGAGCAAAATTATCCAGCGGTTGGGTGATGCCAACGGATAAGATGAAACAGCCATCATTTGTCAACACCATCGTAAAAGAGGCGTACAATTGGTATCGTGAGTTGGCGCATAAAGAGTCACCACAGGTGGCACGTTCGGCGATGCCGTGTGGAGCAACGATGAACGAGTTTGTGATACAGTTTAATTTTGCAACGTTGATGCAGGCGGTGTTTCCGCAACGCATATGGACACATGGAGCACAGGGAAACACGAGGATCGTTGTGCAACGCATGTATGAACTGTTGTTGGAAGAAGATGCGGAGTTGTGGGAGGTTGCACGTGAATGTTTTGGAGAAGGCGCAAATGAATGGATGCAGGCGTATCGCAAGCTAAAAAAGACGGATAAAGGGAAACTGTTGATTGATGAAATCGTCGGAGAATTCGGCAAAACAAAAAACATGTGGGAGTGAAGAAGGTGAAAAAACGACTCTTCTATTATATAGCCGTAGCATTGAATTTTTTAGCGGTGAGACTAGCAAGACGAAGGCTGACGCAAGAACAGTTTGACAAAATGAACGGAGGGAAAAAGTAATGTTGTCTCTAAGTGAAGATTTTTTGCAGAAATATCCTCATGTGAAAAGGTTTTTAACGGAATGCAAAAAAAACCCTGAAAAGCTACACTTTATTATGACTTGTGAGGAAACAAACTATTTAGAGTGGTCTAAAAATACGGATTATAGCTTTATGAAAACTTATAGAATTCAAGAAAAAGACTACTTGGACTATGCAATCGAATTGAGTAACGATTTTGAAAAGGAGAAACAAAAAAATGAGCTTTCTAAGTGAAGAGTTTTTACAACAGTATCCCGATGCTCCAGAACACATGAATGAGTTGTCAAGCTTTGTCTACTACCGCACGTACTCACGGTGGCTACCTGAACTTGGTCGCCGTGAAACTTGGAAAGAGACGTGTATACGAGCCGTTGAGTACAACATCGGCTTGGAGCGGATGCATCGGCGATCGCAGTCCACAATAAGCAAGTGGGGCGTGACGTATGCGGCACTATGGCGCATGGAGAAAGAGGCGCAGGAGCTTTTTCACAACATGTTCAACCTGAAACAGTTTTTGAGTGGGCGCACACTGTGGGTTGGCGGAACGGAAGCGTCAAAAAAGTATCCTTTGAGCAACTTCAATTGTGCTTTTGTGGAGATAAAAACTTGGGAAGATATGTGTGACCTGTTTTATTTGCTACTTATCGGCACGGGAGTAGGATTTTCATGCTCCAAGGAAACCGCTGCACTGCTACCGAAGCTCCATCTTCCGCAACGCATTGTGCATAAAGACTATGAATTCGCAGGAATTAACGGGAAATCGGGAGATATTCAGTGGAGCGGGAAAGACGTTGCCATTACCATCGGCGACAGCAAAGAAGGATGGGTTGACGCATTCAGAAACTTTATGTGGGTGCTAAGTGTTTCCAAAACGGAAACTGTTGAGACGCTTACACTTGTGTACGATAATGTGCGACCAAAAGGGGAGCGGTTGAAAGTGTTTGGTGGGACAGCTAGTGGACACGAGCCACTAAAAACTATGTTTCAGAGCATTGAAAAGATGTTGAAAGGAGAGCTTGACGCTACTACGGCGGCGCCGATAGGTGGGCAAGTGAGACCTGTACATGTGCTCGACATCGGAAATCTTATCGGCAACAACGTCGTATGCGGAGGTGTGAGACGTACAGCGGAGATATTCCTATGTGATGCGGATGATTGGGAAAGTATTTTAGCGAAATTCGGAATAAACGGCATATGGGGTGAGGAGTCGCAACGCCTTGTTGTGGAAATTGGGGAAAAGCTGAAAAGGTTAAACGTTCCTGTTCCACCTACAATCGATGCATTAATTGCAGATCCTCAGGCGAAAATGCATTTACATCATCGGCGCATGAGTAACAACAGCATTTCTTTCCGTGAAAAGCCGTCGCAGGAAATGCTGGAGGTGCTGTTCGACATCATGAAACTCGAAGGAGAGCCAGGGTTCGTCAATCTTGAGGCTGCAGGAAAGCGGCGACCAAATGCGAAAGGGCTCAACCCCTGTGTTGAGATCATCCTTGACAGCTACGGCGTTTGCAACCTCACAACGCTGAATTTGGCGGCGCAGTGGGACAATGAAGACGATTTACTGGCTGCGCAGGCGTTGTCTACACGAGCAGGACTACGGATGACACTAGCTGACATGGAAATGCAGAATTGGGACATTGTGCAGAAACGTGATCGCTTGCTTGGCGTAAGCCTCACAGGGGTTCAGGATGCAGGGGCGACAATGGAGTTGCTTGCAAAGTTGCGTAAAACGGCAAACGAAGAGGCAACCGCATATGCGGAGGAGCTAGGGGTAAATAGACCGTTACTAGTGACAACGGTAAAGCCCGAAGGAACTTTGTCACAGGTAGCAGGAGGCGTAAGCAGCGGACTGCATTTTTCTCACAGTGAATATTTTATACGTCGCATCCGTATCAATGCGCATGATCCGTTGGCGAAAGTTGCGATCGATTTAGGGTGGAAAGTGAGTCCAGAAGTGGGGCAGGAGTGGGATAGTGCGACAACACTTGTTATAGACTTTCCTGTACACTCTCCTGCAAAAAAGCACAAGAACGGCGTAAATTTTAGGCAACAGCTACAAGTGTATTTGGACTTCCAAAAGCACTACACGGATCACAACAGTAGCAACACGATACACATGTTGGACAGCGAGTGGTCTACGGCGGCACAGGAGATACATGCGATATGGGATGACTACATCGGGATATCCTTTTTGGCTCACGATGGTGGAACGTATCAACTTGCGCCGTACGAAGCGTGCACGAGGGAGCAGTATGAGGAGCTACGTGCGATGATGAAGCCGTTCAATGCGGAGATGCTAAGAAAATACGATAGCGGGGAGATTTTAGACGTAGGCAACGAATCATGCGAAGGAGGGGCGTGCCCGATACGATGAAGATGAAGAAATATGAAGTCACGTCAAACGAAGAAAAAACAACGGTCACTGCAACGATTGAGATAAACTACGATAAAGACTACTATGAAAAATTTATGGAACACGCAGAAAGCTATTTGAAAAGCTATAAACTGTATGACGAGGATTTATACGATAGCTATGATTATGTCGGTGCAGCGAATGATTTTATTTTAGCGCACATACTGCTAAAAGAGCATGCGATATACCACAGAAAGGCGACCACTAAAATTTTTGCGGAGCACTTGGGTGTGCTTAGCGATGATGCTAGCTACTACAACGGACTCAAAACTAGCGAAAGGCTACATTTTTACAGTCCAGTGCGTCCTGTAAAGCAAAAAAAAGGTAACGCAAAATGAAAAAGCCTAAAAAAGAGCCGCGAATTATACAGGGTTCGCCTGACCAAATGTATGCGGAGAACACGATTTACATCACGAATACAGGGCGTCACACAACGCCTGTTCCGTGGTTTACAGGAAAACTCGTCGCTAACAACATTAAAAAGCTAGAGCGATGGCAAGTTGAAAATTGTATACTGGAGGCGACTGCGCGAGGGGACTGGTTCAACTTGCTGTGGATGGAGGAACTAAAACGGCGAATCGATAAAAAACATGGTGAACTCACGGTTACAACAAGTGAAAAGTTTAGCTTAGAAATGTACTTGTTTGACACAGAATGGGTTTTTAAGATTCCGTATAAAATGACAAGGGAGATGCTGTGATGGACATTAAAGTTATATACAGTGATAGAGCTTTTCCATTAGAGCGGGCTACAAGCGGATCAGTAGGATGGGATATAAAAGCCTGTGAGTACTACGTTTTACAGCCAAACGAAGTGGCGATGGTTGATACGGGTATACGTTTAGAAATTCCGCAAGGATACGAGGTTCAGGTGCGTTCTCGTAGCGGTATAGCGTTAGACGGTGTTATGATTGCAAACGGGGTAGGAACGATTGATAGCGACTATCGAGGAGTTATAAAGGTGTTGATGACGAGTTTGAACCGTCTTTACACTATCAATCGTGGTGACCGCATAGCGCAACTTGTGATAAGCAAGGTTCAGGACGCTGAGTTTGTAACGGTTGATACACTAAGCGATACACAGAGGGGAGCGGGTGGCTTTGGAAGCACGGGAAAATGAAAAATACGGGTACTACGATGTAGGGGGATTGTCCACGCTGGACATCATCCAAGCAAAGCTAAGCGATGAAGAGTATCGAGGGTTTTTGCTGGGAAACGTGTTCAAGTATTTGTCACGGCACAAGCATAAAAACGGCGTAGAGGATATACAAAAAGCATTTGTATATTTGGATTTATATGAAAGAATGTATCAAAAGGGAGCGGGGGAGAAGTGAAAAAAAGAGCCAATTACATGGATAAATTGATGCAGGACTTGTCAACAAATCAAAATCTCAAAGGGAAGTATAACAGCGTCAATTCGCCTGTAAAAAAGAAAATGTGGTGGGATTTACCAGAAGATGACGCATTTTTTCAGTATATGTATAAAAAAGTCGTCACGAATTCAAGCGAGGAGGGGAAGCGGTGGAAAGGCTAATCTTTTCCTTGCCGTATCCCCCAACAGAGAATCACATGAGAAAGAACGCCTATCGATACTCGTCGACAGGTAAACGATATGTTGCACGCACGTTCACCAAAACGGCGCAGACGTGGATGGATGACGCAATCAAACGCACAATGGAAATCGTTTCTAGCGCATCATGGACGGCGTTGGACTGTAAAACGGTTGTAGAAATAACTGTTTATTTCCCCGATAATCGGCGCAGAGATGCGTCAAACTTGCAAAAGGCGTTACTGGATGCGCTAGAAAAAGGCGGTGTATACGTCAACGACAAATGGGCACTTCCACGGGTGCAGGATTTCCACGTTGCAAGCAAAAAAGAAGAAGCACGTGTGGAGCTGACGATTTATGCGTTGTAACGGTTGCAACGCATTGGCGCATGTGTTAGTATGGGGTATACGGCTCAAAGGGGTGTTGAAATGTCAAAGATACTAGAAATGCAGGATGACGGTTCCGTTGCTTACAAGGTCGAGACAATGCAGGGAAAACGATATTTGCACGTGTATCGCAGTCGCAGGGATAACCTAGGACAACGAAGCGTATGCGACTGGAGCGGGCTAGTGGAGCGGTTAAAAACGCCGTCTGTATCGGCGGAAACACAAACAGAGTTTGTTGCGATGGGGCAAGACGAGCAAGGGCGTCTCAAGGATGTCGGCGGATACATTGCAGGCGTTGTCGACGGCTCACGGAACAACAACAATGTGAAGAGCAGGTGGCTTGTAGCGTTGGACATTGACGAGGCTACACAGGGTACCGTGGAGCGGGTGGAGCAGACGCTACGAGGGATGCGGTACCTGATACACTCTACAAGACGCTCCACGGATGACGCTCCACGGTATCGGGTCCTGATACCACTGCTACACAGTGTACCGCCGAAGCAGTGGAATGAGATATCATTATACATGGAGCAGATGTTACGTAGTGGAGGTGTAACAGGGGTTGACGCAGGCTCGCACAATACGGGGCGTTTCATGTACTTTCCAAGTGTATCGAGTGACCAAACGTATTATTTTGCGGTGCACGACGGCGCAGAGGTGGATGGAGAGGCGATTGTAGCGGTTCAGGTGGAGCGTAAGGGCTATGGTGACCCTCGTCGCAAAATGGGCTATATTGGGGCTTTTTGCACGGCGTATAGCATAAGCGAAGCTATAGCAGAGTTTATCCCCACTGTATACATCCGTAGAGGGGACCGACGATACGAGTACAGCGGTTCAACGAGTGGAACGGCAGGCGTATACGTGTTCGAGGATGACCTCGGCATGTACAGTCACCACGACTCGGATCCGCTACGTGGAAAAGGCGTAAATGCGTATGACATGGTGCTGACGCATGCATTCGGCGGCGACAAGCAGAAGATGCATGCGATGTGCGAGCAGGATACACGAGTGTCACAAGCGTTCACATATGAAGCTGTTAAGGTGGAAAAAGACGATGCGTGGATGCAGACGCTTAAGCGTGATGAAGATGGGCGACTAGTGAAAAGCGTTGACAATATAACGAAGATACTATTGAATGATGAAGATATTTGCAGCGGTATTAAGTATAACGAATTTCACGAGCGTGTCGACATCGTGGGGAAGCTGCCATGGAAGGCATCGTCTGAGGAGTGGAGCGACGAAGACCAGCTACGGCTTATCGGATGGCTGGAACGGAAATACGGTATCTATGCGAAGGAGAAAACGGAGGTTTCTTTGGCGGAATTCTTTGGTGAAAAGCGTTACAATCCGCTTATTGAATACCTTGACAAAACAAACGTTGTTTGGGACGGTGTGAGACGTGCAGAGGAGATACTAGTACATTACCTAGGGGCAGAAGATACGCCTTACACAAGGGCGTGTACACGAATCATGTTGCTGGGTGCGGTGTATCGGGCGTATCAGCCAGGGTGTAAGTTTGACTACGTCGTGTGCCTGCTATCTCGGCAGGGGGCAGGGAAAAGCACTTTGCTCAACAAGCTGGGAGGAGCCTACTACTCTGATAGCATCGGAACCATGGAGGGAATAGAGGCGTACGAGGCGTTGCGTGGTGTGTGGATAGCGGAGGTAGCGGAGCTATCGGCAAAGAGAAAGAGTACGACGGAAGCGGTGAAAAAGTTTATTACGTCGCAGGTAGATCGGTATCGCCCGAAGTACGGGCGAATCGTGAAAAGCTTTCCTCGGAGGAACATTTTCGTTGCTACGACGAATGATGCTCAAATGTTGAACGACGCTACAGGTGGGAGAAGGTTTCTCCCCGTAGAGTGCCAAGGGGTTGCTACAGGAGACGTTCACACGATGGATGATGCAGTCGTGGAGCAGATATGGGGTGAAGTTGTTTCATGGTATAAGGAGGGCGAGCGATGCGTTTTATCGAAAGATATGGAGGACGCAGCAGAGGGGATACGAGAGCATCACACGGACGTGGGGATGATAACGGAAACTGTGTTAGCGTTTCTGGATAAGCCGATTACCGATAATTGGTATAAATTGTCGCTACACGAGCGACATGAGAAGTTGGGTAAACCGTGTGGTATGTGCACGCATCTACGCAAGTTTATTTCCATGCGTGAGATATGGAAAGAAGCATTGGAGGGAGATGGGGAAACGCCAAGCTACGATGTGAGAAGGGAGATTAATACGGCGATGAGTTTTTTACGAGCACGAGGATGGACTCGTGCTACACACCGCCTCGGGCGGCAGTATGGGGATAAGCCTGTAACAGGATTGAAGCGACCCGAATAGCACGAAACCGAAAGCTACAACGACTCTTGTGCAGAGTCGAGTTGTAGCTTTTTGTAGTCTTGTAGTCTTGTAGTCTGCAACTTTCATACTTTCTAAAATGCCTTTGTGCTTGCTTGCTGTAACGCAATATTTTTTTACATTTATTTATATATATTTCAGACTACAAGACTACAATATATATATATATATATAAAAAGAGTAGGATATATATAGCTTTTCAACCTTAAAGCTGTTGTAGCCGTTTTGTAGTCTGAGTGTAGTCTTGTAGTCTGAAAGCTACAAAATTTTTCGCTTTACCCCTTGCAACCGCCAAAAACGTATGATATCATAGTATCAAATGCAGAAAGAGGGTGCACGAGATGCAGAACTTTACACCGCACGACTACCAAACCGCAGCGATAAACTTAGTGTTAAAAAAAACCAACCTTGCGTTGTTCTTAGAGATGGGATTAGGCAAGACTGTGATCACCCTATCCGCTATCGCAGAGATGAAACGCAGGGGCACGATAACCAAGCCCGTACTCATCATCGCCCCGCTCCAAGTCGCACGCCACACATGGGCAACAGAAACAGCCAAATGGGAACACACTCATCACCTGCGTGTCGCATGCGTCGTAGGGCGCAAAGTGGAGCGGGAAAAGGCTCTACACTCTGATGCCGATATTTACGTTGTAAATCGGGAGAACGCCAAGTGGTTGATGGATTATGCCTTTGAGATACAAAGCAACGGCGAAAAACGTGTGCAATTCGATATGCTAGTCGTTGACGAGCTAAGCGGTTATAAGTCGTCCACCACGACAGCACGTTTCAAGCCGTTGAAAGCGTATCGCCATAATTTCAAACGCATCGTCGGACTCACTGGAACGCCTTCACCGAACACCTTGGCAGAGCTGTGGTCGCAAATGTACATTATTGACGGAGGAGAGACGCTATATAGCAACGAATATCGTTTTATGAACGAGTTTTTCATCGTCAACCGTGACAATGGGTTCCCGATAGTGACGCAAAAGAAGATCGCCGAAACGGAGATACCGAAACGCATTGAGAAAAACGCATTTTCTCTCAAAGCGTCGGATTATCTCAACCTTCCGAAACGGATCGACCTGTTTCACACGGCATCGCCGTCACCATCGGAAGCCAAGGCGATGAAGGAGAAACTGAAAGAGTACTTGTCCAAGATGCGTGAAACAGAACAAGATGATTTGAGTATGTTCACCAAGGCGATGCAGGTAGCAAACGGAGCAATTTATGATGCAGACAAAGCCGTCCACATTCTAAGCGACGTAAAATTGAGCGTGATGGAGGAACTTGTGGAATCGGCAAAAAGCCCATGCATTACATTCTACACGTTCAAGCATGATGCAGATCGCATTAAAAAGCGTTTCGGAGACAGATGCAGAGAGTTGAAAACGCCTCAGGACATCATCGACTGGAACAACGGCAATGTAGAAATATTTTTGTTACACCCCGCATCGGCAGGGCACGGGTTAAACCTGCAAGCGGGAGGACACACGATTATATGGTTCGGCTTGACGTATAGCCTTGAGCTATATCAGCAGGCAAATGCCCGACTACACCGCCAAGGACAAACTAAACCCGTCACCGTAAACCACATAATCGCAGAAAATAGCATCGACGGTATCGTAATTGAGGCGTTACAACGCAAAGGAGAAACGCAGGATTCACTTATGAAAAGCGTAAAAATGAACATTGAAAAACTGTTGCTATAAAAAAAATTTCAAAAAAAGTTGATTTCACTGTTGACGGCTACGACATCATATGATATACTGTTCTTAGATGGTTGAGCGACAACCATACTAAAACAAAAGGTGGATGATTAAGATGAACGAATTAAAAGTGATTATGGATTGCAAAAACGGCTGGAAAGACCTCGGATTCATGGGTACGAGTTTTGACAACAAACACATTGAGTACTACTACAAAAACGACAAGCTAAACGCAGGGTGCACAGTGTCGTTTCCACAGTCAGACGACTACAACGTGTACACAAGCTACACACCAAGCGACGCAGTAAAATACGAAATTTTTGAAAACGAAGAATAAGCCCATCAGGGCTTTTTTTTGTTTTGACATTATCGCATTTTGCGTTTACAATGATATCATAGGGAGGGTGGAAACTATGGTAATGGGGAGACCAAAAAAAACTATTGATTTGGCGGAGCTAAAAAAGCTATGCGAAATGCAGTGCACAGCGCATGAGATATGCAGTTTTTTTGGTATTCACGAGGAGACGTTAAATCGAATCGTAAAAGACGAGTATGGGATAACTTTCCCAGAGTATTTTGAACAAAGCCGTTGCACGGGAAAAGCGGCGTTGCGCCGAAGGCAGTTTCAGACGGCGATGGACGGCAATCCAACAATGCTTATATGGCTTGGCAAAAACTGGCTGGGGCAGGTCGACAAGCAGGAGATCACGCAACACAGCGATACAGTCGTCAAGGTGAAGATAACGGATACAGCGGATGATTGAGTATGAGATTACGGCTCGGCGGTTTAACCGCGCATATCTCTCGTATCTCGGTGACACGACGCAGACGCAAATATTTTTCGGCGGTTCGTCTAGTGGAAAAAGTTTCTTTCTCGCGCAGCGGTGTATCATTGACGTTGCGACTCTGGGGCGTAACTATCTCGTTTGTCGTAAAACTGCACGGACGATAAAGAAGTCGCTGTTTAACGAGCTGTGTAAAGCAATCGTCGCATTCAAAATGGAACGCCTTTTCACCATCAACAAGACGGATCTCACATTCACCTGTATCAATGGTGCGCAAATACTAAGCGCAGGGCTTGACGATACGGAAAAGGTGAAAAGTATCACCCCGACGCAAGGGGTTCTTACGGATATATGGATTGAAGAGGCGACCGAAACGGAGTATAACGATGTGATGCAACTACGCAAGCGGCTACGTGGGGAAAGCGCATCGCCGAAAAGGTTGATACTCTCGTTTAATCCCATATATCAGACTCATTGGCTGTACAAGGAATACTTCACACATTACACAGAGTCGCCGTATCGGCGTGATGATTTACTTATACTCAAAACGACGTATAAGGATAACGATTTTCTCACTGACCAAGACCGCTACACGATGGAGAACGAGAAGGACAGCTATTTCTACAACGTATACACGTTGGGAAACTGGGGAGTCTTAGGGAAAACAATCTACACGAATTATCGTGTAGAGCCGTTCGACACTAGCACATTCGATAACATATACAACGGACTAGACTTCGGTTTTGCATCAGATCCAACGGCGTATATACGGATGCACTACGACAAGCGCAACAAGAGAATCTATGTATTCGACGAATTTATGGAGCTAGAAATGATGAATGATGCAATCGCTACACGCCTTCATTCCATCATCGGTACCGAATACGTCACTTGCGACAGCGCAGAGCCTAAGAGTATAAGGGAGCTGCAAACGCTGGGCATCCGTGCTAAGCCTGCAAAGAAAGGCAAAGACTCAATAAATTTCGGTATCCAGTGGATAAAAAGACACGAGGTGATTATACACCCATCATGCGTAAACTTTATCAGAGAAATACAGCTGTATCAGTATGCTACTGACAAAAATGGCATCTACATCGCTAAACCTGTTGACAAAGATAACCATTTACTGGATGCTATGAGATATGCGCTAGAAGAATGTTTTACGGACGAAACAGCGATATATTTCTAGGAGGTGATGCAGTAGTGGCGGCGTTTTGGGATAAATTCAAGAAGAAGCAGAAGTATCGCTACGTTTCAGAAGGTAGCTATGGGCAGGCGTACTGGGCGACGCAGAAAGACAAACAATTTATCACCGAAGCATATAACAAGGTGGTTTGGGTATACAGTTGCGTCATGCAGATATCGTCTGCAACATCATCGGTACCGTGGCTCTTATACCGCAAAGGGCGCGGCGGTAGAAACATTGAGATTGAGCAACATCCAATACTGGATTTGCTAAATACCAAGGCAAACAGTTTCATGTCATCACGTGATTTTATTGATTTATGGGCAACGTATCTAGCGTTGGAAGGAAAATTTTACGCCGAGTACGTGAATCCATCGATGCCCACGCAGATCGTTCCACTGTATCCGCACTACATGAAGCCAATACCGAACAAAGAAGAATTTGTATCGGGGTATAAGTATGATAACTACAGCACAATATACTACGATAAAGAAGAGGTGTTGTGGAGCAAATTCAGTGATCCACTAGACATCTACGAAGGATTATCACCGATACGAGCGTTGAGCCGTACCATTGATACGGAGAACGAAGCGGTAAACTGGAACAAGTCTACACTACAAAATTCGGGTGTTCCTGCTGGCGTTTTCACGGTGCAGAATCCATCTCCAGAGCTAATCGACAATTTACGTGACGAGTGGAAACGCCGATACGGCGGAGGAAGCAACGCAAGAATTCCGCTAGTCCTCAACGCAGACCGTGCAACGTATCAACCTATCGGATTGACGAGCGTTGACATGGACTTTCTGAATCAAAGGAAGCTTAACCGCACAGAAATATGTTCTGCTTTCGGCGTTCCATCGCAACTCGTGGGTGATCCAGAGGGGCAAACGTATAGTAACTTCAGTGAAGCGGTGAAAAGCTTTTGGGAGAATACCATTATCCCCAGATACTTGGAGCATATGAAACAAAAGTTACAAAGCGACTTGCTACCGAGATACGCCGATAATCTTGTACTCGTGTATGACCTATCAAGAATACAAGCACTCAAAGAATCGCAGGACGCACTCACCAAGCGTACCGTTGATTTGTGGAAAAGCGGACTCATTAAGCGCAACGAGGCACGTTACGCATTGGATTATGAAGAAGTGCAGGACGGAGATGTGTTTTTTAACGATTTAGGTTTTACAACTGAACAATCGTTGCCAAGTGAAGGCGAGCAAAAGAGCCTTGACGCAAAAAAAAACTATTCAAACAGTTTGAGCGACAGCGAAATCCATTTTATGATAGAGTGACGAAAGACATCGCCGAAGCTTTCAACGAGCAACGCAAGAAAATCATAACCGCTACGTATAACAAAGATAATTTTAACAATGAGGTTTTGCAAATCATCGAAGATGACAAAGATCGTTTTGTTAAGCTGTTTCAAAAGATATACAAAGACGTTATCCGCCACTTTGGAGCAAAGACGTATCAAGATATCCAGTCACGCATTAAATCCACAGGAGCAAGCGAAACAAAGGCGTTCGACTTTACGACTGACGACATCTTAAAGTACATCACCGAAACGTCTGCTGAAAAAGTAACATTCATCACGGAGACAACGAAAACGGATATCAAGAATATTATTATAGACAGTGTTGCCCAAGGTGCGAGCATCCTCACGATGACCGAATCACTGGATAAACTGTATTTGGATAAGATTATCCCGAATCGGAGCCGCACAATCGCGCGCACGGAGGTTGTCAGTGCATCAAACTACGGAAGCTTGGCAGGAGCAGAGCAGACGACGCCGAAGCTTAAAAAAGTGTGGATCCCGACTTTTGATGACAGCACACGTGACTCACATCGCTCCATGGCGAATCATCCGCCAATAAACCTCAACGAATCATTCGATGTCAATGGTTCACGTGGCAAGTATCCTGCCGATTTCTCTTTGCCTGCAAAGGAAAGCATAAACTGCCGTTGCGCCGTGGGATACGAGTACGCAGAAGAAACACGAGGAGGTGAAACATAGTGCCGTTGCCACGCCCGATACAAGCAGAAGAAGAGGAATCATTCTTGACACGGTGTATGGCGGATAAAGTAATGATTGAGGAGTTTTCAAAACTGGAGCAGCGTTTTGCTGTATGTAAAATACAGTGGGATGCGGTGGAGGACGAGGAAGAAGAGGGTACAGAGGAAGAAGACGAGGAAAACGAGGAAGATGCGCTGATTAAGTTTGTACAAAAGATATCCAAGGCTACAAACTTCCCAACAGCAGGAGACGACGAAACGGTGAGCCTGCAAAACAGCAAATACGAGCTGTTTCCGTTAGACTTTGCGGAGAGGGTTCGTGAAAAGTATCCGAAAGTATGGGGGCTCGGCGGTAACATTCTAGGGAACGAGCAATATAAACATTTATACACCATACGCAACGAAGATATTGCAACGGACGCACTGACGCCAAGGCAAGTAGACGCGATCCGACTACGTGAAGCGTGGAGCGCAAGACACTTGGAGGACTTCCGCATCGCAGGAGTAGTAGCACAAATAAAGTGGCACATGGTTGGCGATAAAGGCGTTGAGTACATGAAAAAGCTAGTCAATGAAGAGATTGAAAAACGATACGGGGGTGTTGAGTGATGGATTTCAAAGCGGTTAAGTTTGAAACAAAGGCGATTAGTGACGATATATTCGAAGGATATGCGTCGTTTTTCAACAACATTGATGCATACGACGACATCATCGAAAAAGGCGCATTCCGTAAAACTATTTCAGAAAACCGCTCGCGCATCAAAGTTTTATGGCAACATGATGCAAACGAACCCATCGGTTTACCCATCGACATGACAGAGGACGACAACGGATTGTATGTCAAGGCTAAAATCAGTATGACGGATACAGGGAAAAAAGCGATGACGCTAATCAAAGACGGCGTTATCACAGAAATGTCAATCGGATACGATGTGGTGAAAGATGATTATAAAATGTTGGGTACCAAGCGTGTGCGCCTGCTAAAAGAAGTCAAGCTATGGGAGTTTTCCCCTGTTACTTTTGCTGCAAACGAAAAAGCTAAGATTATGAAAATGAGGGGCTTGCTAGAATCGGTGAAAGCTGATAAGATGGACACGGCAATAAGCTTAATCCGTTCACTTGGTGCACAGCCGTCACAAGACACTGACGACATCGAGCCGAGCATTGTGCTAGACATGATAAAAAAATTGAGAGGGTGACACAAAGTGAACATCAACGAAATTCAAAAGTCAATCACTGATGCTATCCAAAATGGCGTTTCCAAGGATGACTTGAAAACTCTTGAAGTAAAATTCATGGAAGCGTTGGACAAACGGAACAACGACCAAAAAGATGTAGAATCTATGTTCTCAAAGTTTCAAACGGAGATGGAAACAAAATTGTCTTCCATGCAATCCGCACAAGCGAAGGCTGTTCACACTGAAACAGCTAAAAAGGAAACTTTTGGCGAGTTTCTCGTAAAAGCACGTGCACATGACCCAGAGTTGAAAGCATTCACACGTAAAAACCTTGTCGAAAACACAGGCGATCTTGGTGGCTACCTTGTTCCAGAAACTTTCTCAAACGAAGTTTTGCGTGTGCAACTTGAAGAAACGGTTGTTCGCCGTAGCGGTGCTCGTGTGTTGCCGATGACATCTCCTATCCTCAAAATCCCTGCATTGAACATGTCGTCAAATGCAAGCGGATCGCTGTTCGGCGGAGTCACAGCATATTGGGGCGGAGAAGGACTTGAAAAAATCGAAAGCAACCCTAAATTCAAGAACGTAACACTAGAAGCTAAAAAGCTTATTGGATACGTCGAATCATCCGACGAGCTTGTGGACGACGCAATTGTATCGATGGGTTCATTGCTTTCTGACGTGTTTGCGCAATCCATCGCATTCGAAGAAGACGCAGCGTTTTTAACAGGTAACGGCGTGAACAAACCTTTGGGAATTCTCAACGCTCCTGCAACAATCACCGTTGGACGTGTAGGCACAGGTTCGGTTCAAACGTCCGACCTCGTCAACATGTTAGCACGTTTCTACCGCAGAGGCGGAACGCCTGTATGGATTATCAACCAATCAGTATTGCCTGATATCTACAAATTGAAAGACGAAAACAGCAACTACATTCTCACCCCTGGATTTACTGGCGGAATCACAGGTGACCTCCCTGGAACAATCTACGGTGTTCCTGTACTCGTCACTGAAAAAGTTCCTGCACGTGGTTCGATTGGAGACGTTTCGCTTGCTGATATGCGTTACTACCTCATCGGCGATCGCCAACGCTTAACGATCATGGAATCGGAACATGTGAAATTCAAGTTTGATGAAAAGGCTTGGCGTTTCGTGCAACGTGTTGACGGGCAACCGTGGATCGACTCACCTATCACGCCACGCGCAGGCGGAGCAACAATCTCCCCATTCGTACAGCTAGGAAACTTTGGAACGTAACACAACTGAAAAGGAGGAGAACAACAAATGAATCGCATCAATGAAAAATTGACTTTTACCAATGCAATCAATCCCACGACCGCAGCGACTGTAACAGCATCATCGTCTGAATTAGTTGACATGTCGCAATTTACGGAGTATCTTGCCATCGTCGCACAAGGAACAGCAACGACAGCAGGAGTCATCACCGTTACGGTTTGGGAATCCACATCTCCAACGTGGGCAGGAGCGGTTGCAACCGTCATCACTGCATCGCAGGTTACTGGAGTATCCACAACCTCGCCACGTTTCATCAACATTAATCTACGAGACTCTCAAATTACAGAAGGTCGTCGCTACCTTGGACTGTATGTGCAAAAAGCCGATACTGCATCGGGTGTATGCGCTGTGATTGCTCGTGACGGAGATCGGTACCTGGGTTAATTTTTACAGCTTTACGGCATGGATAGCTTGCGCAGGCGACAAGCGTACCCCCTTGACGTTTCCATGCCGTATATATAAGGGAATCTTGGTAAGGACATTTGTGTCCCTATCAAAACACAAAGGGAGTGTTGCATTATGACAAAAGTTATGATCGGGTTGCCGATACATCGACCAGTCGAGTTTCGAGTTTTCGAGTCGTTCATTCGTATGACGAATCAGCGGAACGATATCAAACTTGAATTTTCCATGGTTTCCAACAGTTTAATTTATGATGCACGTGAATACGTAGCAGAACAGTTTATGAAAAGCGACAATGAGTATTTGATGTTCATTGACAGCGATATGACGTTTCATCCGCAAAGCATTGAGTTTCTCGTGAGGCACGATAAAGAATTTGTCACCGCAAAAGCGTTCAAGCGTGTACATCCGTATCAGCCGTGTTTTTATACAAAGGTTCAGTATGAAAATAATATTCCTCACTTGGAAGTTCCAACGCAATACGGCGAAGGCTTGTTGCCAATCGAGGGTGCAGGGCTAGCATGTGCATTAATCAAGCGTTCGGCGTTTGAAAAGCTAGAAAAGCCATACTTTTTCCCGCTCCCCAACGTAGGGGAAGATTTATCTTTCTGCATCAAACTGAAAGAAGCAGGGGTTAAAATGTATTGCGATACGACGCTACAATTCGGACACCTTGCGCAGCAGGAAATATTCGAAAAGCATTTCGTTGATGCGTTTGCGAAGATGGATCAGGATAAACAAAAGGACACGGCACAATGAAAATCCTCATCGGTGCTCCTGTTAAGCAAGATAAAACAACTTTCAAGTACTACCTTGAATCGCTAGCCAATCAACAGCACACGTGCGAAGTTGATTATTTTTTTATACTGCATAACTCGACGCAACTGAAACAGTATTTGCATCGACATCAGTACGAAGAGTATTCCAACGATACAACGTATCAAAAAGATGATACGCATGTATGGAAAGGGAATAATCTACGTGATGTAGCGAATATGAAAAATTATCTTCTCAAAAAAACGCTTGAAGAGGGGTACGACTACTTCTTCCTCGTCGACTCTGATATCATGCTACACCCGAAAACATTGGCGCATCTCGTCGCTCAACAAAAGCACATTTGTAGCGAGGTGTTTTGGACTCGTTGGCGTAGCGGTGAAGAGGAAATGCCAAATGCATGGGAGCACGATTATTACAGTTACACTAAAATGGGCGTGTGGAACAAGTGGAGAAAGAAAGGCTTGTATGAAGTGGGTTACAGTGGAGCGTGCATCTTGATACATCGTGATGTCATCGCATCTGGCGTAACCTACTCACCATTGTATAATGTATCGTTCTCGAATTGGGAAGACAGGGCGTTTTGCATTAGAGCAGCGGCGCACGGATACAAAATATACATGGATACTCACTATCCTGCTACTCACTTGTACAGGGAAGAGGATGTGAATAGTTATGGGCTACGTCGCAAAACACAAGTTTTACTGTGACGAGTCGAAACAGTATTACGACATCGGAGACGGTTACATCACAATCGACCGTGAAAAGGAAAGGCGCTTGTATAACCTCGGCTTTATTGAATATAGTGAACATGATGCATACGAGGTAAAGGTGATAAAGACGAGGGGGAGAACACATGCTAGACAACGCCCCGATACCACAACTAATTACAGTAACTGAAACAGAGCCCGTGTGGCATCCTGTTACGGATGTAGACTTTAAGCGTTACGCAAGAATCGATGATGCAGTTGATGAAAATCCTTCACTGATCAACGAAATTATTCACGCAGCAACGCAGATTGTAGAGTCTTACATGGGTACCGTGTTTCATCGCAGGACTTTTGTGCAACGCCAAACAGGCGGAGTAGAGTACATCCCTGCTATGAGAACACCCGTTGCAACTGTTTCATCCATCACGTATGCGGAACATTTTGAATCTTCATATGTCACCGTTTCTACGACTTCATACCGTGTCGGAGGAAACGACTTTTACCACAAAGACGGGTACTTCACCGCAGGCAGAGAAGCGAACGGCTACGTTATCACGTATACAGCTGGAATGGTTGCAGATACAACACCATCCACACTATCAACGGATCTAAAAACAGCAGTGCTACGTGTAGCGGCGTTTCTGTATGAAAATCGGCAGGAGTACGCAACGACTTGGAGCGAGCAGGGGTTCAGCATTAGCTACGATATCCTCAAAGGCGTCATCGGCAGAATCGTGAATCATTCGGCATCAGCGAGGGGTGTATTCTAATGCTTACCTGCTTGCGCAATACCATCACCATTCAGTCACTTGCCGTTACTCCAAGTGGCGGTGGAACTTTTACAGAAGCATGGACAACTACATCAACCGCATGGGCACGTGTTCAGGGTGTTGCGGTAGAGGAGACACGGTTCGACAAGATACAGCAAGTCGAGCAGTATACCATACGCATGAGAAAACAGCCACTCAGTAACACGCAACGCATTGTGTATCTTGGGAAAGTGTTGGACATTGAGTCCGTGTTGGATGAGTCGCAGTTGTCGAGGATGATGACGGTTAAGGCACGGTGCGAGATATGATTAAATTTAGTGTTACGAATTTCAGGGCATTGCGTGATGAGATGAAACGGCTCAACAAGAAAATCGAAGATGATGTCAACGAAACCATTCATGCGATGGCACGAGTCGAGATTGAAACAATTGCAAAACGCAATGTTCCAGTGGATAGCGGGCGACTACGTGCGAGCATCATCACCGTAACGAAGGGCACGACAACGTTTAACTATACTGACCGTGAAGGCGGTAGCTACGACGGCAGGTTGAGAACGGTGCAAGCGAGAAAAGGTGAAGTTATTGTTGGAACAAACGTAGAATACGCAGAAAAAATCCACGAAGGCGGCGGCGGTGGTCCGAATTCGGGACGCAGTAGCGGTGGACAGAAGAAGCCAAAAGGCTACGGTAAACATTTTCTGAAAAAGGCGTACGACAGAGCCGTTCCACGAATCATTATTGCAGTGAAGCGCATAAAGGGGGTGCAGTGAATGAGTGCTATGTGGAGCGTACAAAAATCGCTGTTTACTGCCCTAAGCGCAAACGCTACACTGATGACAAAGATCGGCAATGCGTTGTATGATGAGCCCCCAACAAATTCAGCATATCCGTACATCACCATCGGCACGATGACGGAAACAAACGCGAATCGCCTCGGCAAAGATGGTTTCTACGTCACACTGGAAATGCGCATATTCACCAAAAACGGGCGTGGCGGTTTCAAGCTAGCAAAGGAAATACTGGAATTGACGAATCAAACTATAAATCTAAAAAAATTCACCATGGATACTTATAATATGGTGCAATGCTTTTACCGTTACAGCTCCACGGAGCGTGACGAGGACAAGAACATCATCAACGCAAATTATGATGTTATTTGTCACTAAATCTAAGGAGTGATTGAATTATGGCAGGAACTTTTGCATTTGGCGCAATATTCAAAATTGGATCTACGACTATCTCGGAAATCACAAGCATTTCTGCTCCAAACTTGTCGGCAGAAACAATCGATGTCACGACTCATTCCAGCGCAGACCGTTACCGCGAATTTATCAAAGGTTTGCGTGATGGTGGAGAAATTTCCATCGAAGGTAACTACACAACCGCTTCTGCATCTGCTACAATTGTTGCATTAGAGACAAACACGTTACAAACTGTTACAATCGATTATCCAACATCTCCAAGCGTTACACGGTTCACAGCGTCTGTACTCGCAACGGGTTTCAGCATGGAAGCGCCAGTCGACGGAACAATTCCATTCAGCGCAACTTTCAAAGTATCTGGACGACCAACGCTAGGACAAATCTAGACTATTCTATTTTAAGGGGAGCGAGATATTGTGGGGGATATCATAATCAATTTAGACAAACCACGGAAACTTGTTTTTGACTTGAACGCCATGTCAGCGTATGAGGAAGTTACAGGAGAATCTGTTTTTGACTTACAGAGTAAAGCTCCATCGGCAAAGATGTTTCGTGCGCTTGTGTGGGCGTCACTGCTTTCAGAGGATGAAAACATTACGTTGAAAGAAGTGGGAAAACTCATCACGCCCGAAAACATGGCGGAAATTCAGCGCAAAATGGATCAGACGATTATCGACAGCACGAAAACGGGTGAAACACCAGACGAATCAACAAAAAACTAAAACCGCCACGTGTCATCGAGCTGTGGGCAATTGCCGTTACCGACTTCGGCTTGACACCTCGTGATGCGTGGCGTCTCACGCTAAAAGAGTATCATTTTCTGAACAAATCATATGAAGCAGGGGCAAGACGTGAGCATCAGCGTTTTGCCCTTGTGTGTAGCGTTATAGCGAATGTGAATCGTAGCAAAGGGCCGCCGTTTAAGGTGAGCGACTTTATGCCGAAAGAGAAGAAAAAGAAGCAGACGTGGCAGGAACAGCTTGCCGTGTTGCAGGCTTTCGTTGCATCGTACGGGGAAGAAAAGAGGGATGGTGAGGCGTAGTGTTGCAAGAATTATTCGTGAAGATATCATCTGACTTCAAAGGACTCAACCAAGGGTTCAACGAAGCGTTCAAAAACGCAAAGTTGTTTAGTGATAAAATGGAAGGCTTGACAGCTTTCGGCGAAGGAATGAAAACGTTCGGCGCAACAATGGGGGCGTTTGTCACGTTGCCCCTCACACTTGCAGGCGCGGCATCAATAAAGCTTGCGTCTGATATGGTGGAAACAACAAATAAGGTAGGCGTTGCATTTGGACAATCCGCCGATGATGTCATGGAGTGGTCGAAAACCTCAATCACATCGATGGGCTTGGCGCAGCAAAGTGCACTAGACGCAGCAGCCCTGTTTGGTGATATGGGTACGGCGATGGGAATAAGTCGTGAAAACGCCGCCGACATGTCGATGTCTCTTACGCAACTTGGTGCGGATCTAGCATCGTATAAAAACATCGGCATTCAACAAGCGATGGACGCATTGCGTGGCGTGTTTACAGGAGAAACTGAGTCACTGACAACAATTGGTTACGTGATGACAGAGACAAATCTTGCTGCATTCGCACTGAGTAAAGGTATAACAAAAAACATCCAAGACATGACGCAGGCGGAAAAGGTAAACTTGCGCTATGCGTTTATCCTGCAAGCGACGAAAGATGCGCAGGGGGACTTTGCACGCAACAACCAAGAAGCAGCGGCGCAGATGCGCATGTTCGGCGAATTAATGAAACAGCTCGGCGTTTCAATCGGGACAATTATTCTTCCCATTTTCAATGAATTTGCGAAAAAAGCGAATAACGTTTTGTTGGAGTTTGCGAATATGTCTGATGGCATGAAGAAAACGATAATCGTCGTAGCAGGGTTCGCTGCTGCATTGGGGCCGCTTGCAATCGGTATCGGAGGTTTACTCGTGGCGTTGCCGTTGATGAAGTCTGGCTTTCTTATGACGCTACCTGCAATAAAAGCGGTCGGCGTCGCCTTGCGTTTTCTTGCGCTAAACCCTATTGGCTTAGTCATCAGTGCAGTCGGTGGTTTGGTATTAGCAGGGATATATTTATATAAAAACTGGGATACAGCACGGATACGCATGGAGAAAATCGCCGTTGCGATAGGGTACCGTATGGAGGCAGCTTTGTCGCAGGCGAAGATCGCTGTTCTGTATTCGATTGATAAAATTCTGCAAGGATTAGGAAAGTTTGTTTCATTCATCCCCGTTGTTGGTGATAAAATAGAATCAGCACGAGCGGCTATATCCTCAATGATTGATGAACAGACGGTGAAAAAACAATCGTCGCTACTTAAAAATAAGATTGAACAAAACGTGCTTAACTACCAGTTACTAAGAGCCGAAACGGAAAAAGCAAAAAGAGAAGCAGAGGAGCTTGCAGCAAAGACCAAAGACTCGGCCGCTGCAAACGCCAAATATGATGATGGTATAAAGCAACTCATGGACTCCATCGCAAAGAGTACATCAACGAAAAAAGAAGCAACGAAAGCAGAGGGAGCAGGGAAGAAAGCAATCGACGAAACCACGGAAGCGACAAAGAAAGCTGCCGAAGCGGAAGCGGAACGCAGCAAGCAACAATACGAAAACACAGTGACACAGCTTGATAAGCTTGGCGGCGCAGTTGTAGAGGCGTTGCGCAGGAGATATGCGGCAGAAGAAAAAGCTGAGTCTGACAATCTTAAAGAAAAAAAGAGGGGTTATGAAAAAGCTACAAAAGAAACGCTTGAAAAGCTTAAAAAAGATTATGACGACCAAGTGAGGGCGTTGAAAAATAAGAATCGTCAAGAAATTGAATCAATAAGAGATGCACAAAAGGAAAAATTCGAACTCATCAACGCAGAAACGAAAGACAAGTTAAAAGCGGTACAAGATGAAATAGACGCAATAGAAAATTCGACGAGGCAGGAAGAAAAACAGCTTGAAGAGCAGGCGTATAACACTCGTATTGCCGAATTGCAAAAAGAGATACTCACCGCAAAATCCGCAGATGAGCGGTTGAGGGCTCAAGCTAAACTTGACGAGGAAATCCAAAAGCGTCAACGTGAATTGCTTTTGGAAGAAAGAAAAGCAAAGATTGCAGCGTTGCAAGAGGACATGAAAAACATTCAAGACAGCGCAGACTTTGAAAAAAAGACGATTGAAGAACGAAATGAAGCTCAAATAAAAGGTTTAGAAAAACGACTCGAAGACGATTTAATTTTCTACGAGGACAAATACATCGCCGATGAAAAAGCGTATCAAGATGCGTTGGAACAAATGAATGAATACTACGATGATGAGTTAGAAAAGACGCAGGAGAAGTTTCAGAAGCTTACTACGGAAGAATCATTATTCGCCGAAGCACGCATCCTCATGCTAAAAGAGAATCAGGATGACATGGTGAAGCTCCTCAACGAGTACAATCCAAAGTGGCAGGATGCAGGTCAATCATTCGGGCAAAGCATGCTGAATGGACTCAACTCGATGAAGTCAAGCATTCAACAGACAGTCAACGAGATTATGGGGATGGTTGGCAAGATTGAAAATGAAAAAAGATATCTCCAAGGATTGATTGAGCAAGGAAAAGCTACTGGCAACACTGGTTTGGTGAATTGGGCGAAACAGCAGGGCAGTTTACTCGGCGTGCCGTTCCTTGCAGATGGCGGGATCATCACGTCGCCAACGCTAGCAATGGTCGGTGAGGCAGGAACCGAAGCAGTTATCCCCCTCAATCGTTTAGGCGATTTTGGCGGAGCGAAAGAAACAAATATATACTTGGATGGGCGCAAAATAACAGGGGTCCTCGCTCCAACGATGGTTGATATGATACGTGGCAGGGTTGGGAGTGCATACTGATGCAGATCATCATATCAGGTGTTGACAGAACAAATCGTTTTCGCTCGGGTTCATTGGAGATTGAAGATACGATTAATGAACGTAGCATGGCACGTCTGCAACTTGTAGACGTGTCCATGACGATGGATTTACAGGATGGGCAACAGATACAGATATACGACGATTATTCTACGCTTATATTTGCTGGGTTTCTCCTGTATCCAAAAAAGCATGTTCCATTAGCTAAAAATGCGTGGTACTACGATGTAGAGTGCGTCGATAATCACCAAATTGCAGACAGATGGCTTGTAGCAAAGACATATACGAACACTGCCGTTCACACGATTGTAAACGACTTATATACGACGTATCTTGTGCCAGATGGTATAACGCTAGGAAACATTGCTACAACGTCTGTAACGCTTGATAAAGCGTCTTTCCCAAGGGTCGGAACAGTATCAGATGCGCTAAACGAGTTATGCGATATAACGGGTTTTAATTGGTACATTGATTATGACAAAAAATTCTACTTTACCCCTCGTAGCTTTTTCACCGCTCCTTTCGGAATCACGAGTACATCAAGCATCAACAACGTTCAAGTTAGGCAAGACCGATCACAGTATCGGAATCGCCAATACATCCGTGGTGGTCAGATACAGACGGATGAAATTGCACTAGAAAAGCCGACACCGAATCCCGATGGCGTATCTCGTGTTTTTATCACACGGTTCCCGATATCGGATAAACCTAGAATATTTATAAACAGCGTTGAAATAACAGCTACGGATATAGGAATAAATGGTGTAGACAAAAACAAAAAATATTACTATGATGTGGGGAAGAACGCTATTGTACAAGACGGCACACAAACTGTTTTATCAACAACAGATGTGATACAGGTAACGTATAAAGGATTAATTTCCCTCGCCGTTGTATCGGAAGATGTCGTCGCTATTGCAAACCGTGCGTCGCTAGAAGGCAATACTGGCGTGTATGAACGAATCGACGTTGACACATCAATCGTATCTCGTGGTGAGGCGATATCCATTGCGACAGGAAAGCTGGAAAAATATACAAAAGTGGCACGGCAGATCACGTATGATACGTATACATCGGGTTTGGCAGCAGGGCAACTGCAAACAATCACGCTACCCGAATACAACATAAGCTCCACTGATTTTCTGATTGACAAAGTTACAATATCGGAGCTTGATGGAGCGGGACGACTCGTATACACGGTTCACGCCATCGACGGCGATCCACTTGGAGGATGGCAGAAATTCTACAATGATTTACTCAAACAAGACTTGAAAGCGAGTATCAGGGAAAACGAATTACTCGTCATCCTCACCGCTACATCGGAAACGGAGGGCTGGACGGAGGCGGTAACGCAGACAACACTAGCGTGCTTTGTTCCGTCGGAATTTTTGTATCCGTCAGATACTCTCATACCGTGTGGACTACCTACTGGAACACTTTCGATATCACCGACGTCTTGGTCACCAACTGCAACTACCGCATCAACTACAATTAGTGTTACATCGAATGTTGCGTGGAGCGTTTTTAGCAACCAACCGTGGTTGACATTTAGCCCTGTGAGCGGTTCTAACAACGGTTCTGTTGTGGCGACGGTGGCGCAAAACACATCTTCAATTCGAACCGGAGCTATCACCATCATTGGTGGAGGAGTAACGCAAACGGCGTCAGTGACGCAGGCAGGTCTTCTGCAATCAGTTTATGCCTTTGTAAGTAGCGCAGATATTTATAAGCAAGCAGAAGGAGCGGGTAATTTCGTAGCATTAGGACAAACATCAAGAGATTGGCGTGGCATGACTTCTGCAAACGGAAATGTTTATGCTAGTGTTTTCAACGGAGATATTTACATGCAAACTGGCGGTGTGGGAAATTTCGTGGCACTAGGGCAAACCACACGCAGGTGGTTTGGAATGGCAAGCGCAAATGGCAACGTTTATGCCTGTGTAAATAGCGGCGATATTTACATGCAAACTGGCGGCACAGGAACCTTTGTCGCTTTGGGGCTGACTACTCGTGTTTGGCAAAGCATGACTTCACTTGGTTCAAATGTATATGCATCGGTTACAACCGGAGATATTTATATGCAAACTGGCGGTGCGGGTAATTTCGTGGCACTAGGGCAAACTTCAAGGGAGTGGAGAGGTATGACAAGTGCAAACGGGAACGTTTACGCAGCAGTTTCCAACGGCGATATTTACATGCAAACTGGCGGTGTGGGGAATTTCGTGGCACTAGGGCAAACTTCAAGAGCATGGCGTGGCATGACTTCTGCATACGGGAATGTTTATGCTAGTGTTTTCAACGGAGATATTTACATGCAAACTGGCGGTGTGGGGAATTTCGTGGCACTAGGGCAAACTTCAAGAGCATGGAATGGTATGACGTCTTTGTAAACAGCTTTTCGGCTACAAGCTACACTCAGACTACAAAAAAACTACAACAGCTTTAAGGTTGAAAAGTCAGGATATATATGGCTTTTCTACCTCTATATATATAAAATGTAGTCTTGTAGTCTAAAATATATATAAATATATATAAAAAAATGCGTTACTGCACGCAAGCACAATAGCATTTTAGAATGTATCAAATGTTCAGACTACACGGCTACAAGACTACAAAAGCTACGGAGGTGCGCAGTGTGGAAGATAAAAGAGGCTGGCTGGGGCAATACGAGATACTTGTAGGAGACGAGCGATTTATCATCAACAACCTTATCACAGATGCAGGGTTGGACATGGTAAGGAATGCATTCAACGGCGAGCTTACATCAACGGAAATACGCTACTTGGCGGTGGGAACGTCTGCTACAACGCCAAGCACAACGCAGACGCAGTTAGGTGCAGAGATATTTCGCACGCCGTTCATCGCGTCAACCAAGCCCGCTACTGGGCAACTAGAAAAAACGGCTGTTATCCTTGAAACGGAAGCCGTAGCGAATATCCGTGAGATTGGAATTTTTGCAGGAAGCACGGCGACAACGACATCGAATAGTGGTATAATGGTATCGAGGGTGCTTTATTCACGCAACAAGACGAATTTAGAAACGATTCAGATTGTCCGTAGAGATACGATACAGAGGGGGTAACGCACTGTGCCAACGTATACAAAGACAACATGGGTTAATGGATCCGTTCCTGCCGTTAGCGCAACGAATCTTAACAAGATTGAGACAGGAATAGAAACGGCTACGAGTATCACGGGGCAAACGTCCACCACAAATACGGGATGGACGGCTACAACTGATGCAGGGTTTGCGGTGAAGAAAGACGTAGCGATAGCAGGAGTACTGGATACAATGTACGCCGATATCCTTTTTACAACAGCGTCTTTCACCGTTGCGCAGGATGCAAACATCGGCTACGCTGTGACATATAACGGCGGTGTCACGTTATACGCGGATGCGGCACCAAGCGGTACAGTCACATTTGATTATGTCATATCCAAAGGGTGAGGCGGTATGGGAAGCGGGCGAACGAATTTAGGTGGCGGATACGTCAAAGTGAACTATAACATCACAAGCATCACAGGGTTGCCATTGACACGTATCAATCCGACTTCACTAAGTGTGGCAAGATATTATTTAGCGGGTGCGAGCGTTGGAAATTACGCAATTTTTGCGGGAGGCACAACTGGTGCAGTATCCGCAGTCGTAGACGCATACGATAGATCGCTAGTGAGGACTACACCAACGGCACTAAGTGTACCACGGCAACAACTTGCAGGCGCAACCGTGGGAAACTATGCACTGTTTGCAGGAGGATTTTCAGGGTCAAATTCAGCCGTTGTTGATGCATACGATACATCGCTCGTGAGGACAACACCCACGGTGTTAAGCGCCGCCCGCTCCACTCTTGCAGGCGCACGTGTTGGAAACTATGCGCTATTTGCAGGGGGGACTACCGGAACAGTATCAGCCGTTGTTGATGCATATGATACATCGCTTGTGAGGACTACGCCAACGGTGTTAAGCGCCGCACGTTCCAACCTTGCTGGGGCGAGCGTCGGGAACTACGCTGTTTTTGCAGGGGGTGCGCCCGCTAGTGGCGTATCAAACGTGGTGGACGCTTATGATACGTCGCTTGTAAGGACTACGCCGACGACACTAAGTGCAGGGCGTTTTGACTTGGCAGGGGCATCGGTTGGTAGCTACGCCGTTTTTGCAGGGGGGTCAGACAACGCATCATCTCCACTAAATAATATTGATGCGTATAATACATCACTTACTAGAAGCACGGCGTCACTTAAAGTGGCAAAAAGACTTTTGCTACTTGGCGGTTCGAGCGTCACAAATTATGCGGTTATCGGCGGAGGGGTTCAAACAGGTGGTCAAATATCACCTGTGGCAGAATCGATTGATGCATCATTAAACGTAGTCGTTGAAACAGGGTTCAATACACAAAGATATTATCACGCATCCGCTAGCATAGGGGGGTTTGTACTTTTTGCGGGAGGGAACGACGGCGTAAGCAATTTTTCATCAGTAGAGGCGTATGCTCCTGCTATAAAAATAAACTTGCCCGCAGGCTCAAAACACTTATTTTCTCCTGCTACAAGCGAAACAACGGTTGTATCACAAACCACATTAACACTATCTTCTCCTGTATCAGGTTATGTAAAATTCAAAAAAGGAACGGTGACAGCAGTATGATAAAGTATACGATATGGGATAAAAAGAGAACATTGTATCCGCCAGTCGGTGAAAAATTTACCCCCGAAAAAGTGTTCGAAAAGTGGGGATGGGCAGAGAATCCAGCTTGTACCGTTGTCGTATCCGAAATAGATGGTGTTTTGCAAAGTTTCGATAATCTTGGAATCCTGAAACAAAATTACTCCATTACCGAAAGCGACCCTGTAAAAGCCGTTGCACTGATTGAGGAGATCCTCAACGCTCCACCCGCTCCAATTCAAGAAGCAGTGGCGACGACAGTATCACAAGTCGATATGAATGAAGCGATTGTCGCACGGTTGGATTATCTCATCATGATGAAGGAGGAAGTATAAAATGAATTTTGAAACTATAAAAAAGTACTTCACACTTGGCATGTGGAGTGAGCGTATGGTAGCGAACGCAGTGAAAAAGGGAATCATCACAGCGGAGCAGTTTCACGAGATAACTGGAAAAACTTTTGAATAGTCGATGATTACGACTTTTACTTCAAGGAGGGGCGCAAGTGGAACATATTTTAACTAGAATAAATGTGAATCGTATGGGGGTGAACATCACCGTGGCTTCTATTTTAGCAATAATCACAGCCGTTTTTGGGGAGATAAGTCAACTTCACAAACTGCTTTTTGCGGTGATGGCGTTGGACTATATAAGTGGTGTTTCCGCCGCAGTGGTGAATAAAGGTGTATCATCAAAAAAAGCGCACATTGGCGTTATTAAAAAAATATCCATTATAGCATTAGTGGCGTTTAGCCATCAAGTCGACATCTATTTGGGGACATATGTTGTGTGTACAGGGGTTATTGCGTTTTTCATAGCAAATGAGTTTATGAGTGTAATGGAAAACTACAAAAACATCGGGTTGCCTATCCCTGACAAACTTGTAAAAGTGATGGATGTATTCGCTAAAACGGAAAACAAAAATGGATAGCCCTTTTGGTGGGCTGTTCGAAGCGTTGGCGTTCCTCACATGCGCTATCAGCTTTTTTGTTTTGATGGTATGCGTAAAAAACGATGCGACACTATACAGGATTAAACGTTCATTAAATCGCATCGAGCGACAAATGGGGTTGAAGGAAACGCATGAAATCACGTTTCGAGAGTTTAGGGAAATAATTAAAAACTATGAAGAAAAGGGGGGTAATGATGATTATAGCGATTGACGCTGGGCACGGGCCAGAAACGGCAGGAAAGCGATCGCCCGATGGAACGCTACGGGAGTATCAGTTTAACAGTGCAGTAGCGGATGAACTCGAAAAGCTGTTAAGCGGATACAAGTGTACTTTTTTTCGAACTGACGAGAAAAACTCGGATGTTTCCCTGCAAGCCCGATGCAACGAGGCGATCGCCAAAAAAGCGAATCTCTTCATTAGTATACACGCCAACGCCGTTGGCAACGATTGGAACGCATCAGGAGGAATCGAGACGCTGATCCGTGACGGTGATGCGACAAGCGATCGCTACCGTGATGACTTTGCAATCGCAACGGCGGTACAGCGTCGCCTTGTGCAAGGCACAAAGCTACGGGATAGGCAAGTGAAACAGAGGAAAGACCTGTACATTCTCAACGCCTCACGTTGCCCCACGATACTCGTAGAAGCAGGGTTTATGACAAACCGCATAGAGTGCAACCTGCTGAAGAGTCCTGCATATCGTGCGCTCGTGGCGCAGTGTATCCTCAAAGGGATAATAGACGTATACAAAACAGCTAAAAAGTGATACATTATATGAAAGCCGTCACGTTATCCCGCTCCAACGTGACGGCTTTTTTTGCGTCAAAAAAAATTTAAAAAAAAGTTTATATGTGCGCTTGACGCCAACCATATCATATGATACAATGTATTCAGATGGTTGAAGCAACCATACTAAACAAAAAAATTTTAGGGGGCGTTGAGCATGTGGAAAGATATCAAGGTTTGTGGTAGAAAGCTTTCGTGGTGCGTGCAGTCTGTTGACCGTTTTGGTTTTGGTGGTTTACGAGTGTACGACGAGATGCGCAATAGATATAGCAGAGTGCACAAAAAAGTAAACGGAGGATATTCAAAAGTACTTGTCAAAGAAGATATTTCGCAACGAGAAGTTTATAAGATATTATGTAAAAAGTCCACAACACTTTATTCCGATAATGGTTTTTGATGATATGTATGAAATCACCGCCGCAAGGCGGTTTTTTTATCAATTCCGTAGCATCAAGAAATTGATGAAAAAAAGTTTTCTTAACCGCTTGACGCTATCGCAATCATATGATACAATGGTATCAAGTCGCAAGGGAAACACGAAGCGACTAAAACATAAGGGGGCTTTTATAATGGGTACGAAAGTAGCAGAGAAGCGACGAGAAATGGGCATGACACAGCTCGAACTGGCTGAGAAGGTCGGCGTGCGACAAGAAACCATGTCACGGATTGAGACAGGAGCACAGGTGCCAAGCTATATCTTGGCGCAAAAAATCGCCGTAGAGCTTGGAGAGGGCAAAGCTTTCGAACCAAGCGAAGGCAGTCACGAGCGGTTCTTCCGCAACGCCAATCAGTCACGAGCATTCCGATATTTCAACATTGACGCTGTAAAAGCTTTTTTGGGACACTCGGGCATAGAAATTGACGTAAACAATGTGTTTGGAGGTGGCAAGGATGAGTAACGCACACGCAAAGTTATCCCCTAGTGCAGCGTATCGCTGGATGGCGTGCCCTGCCTCAATCGCAGAGACGCAGACGGTACCGTATGTGATGCCACGTGACACCAGCGCAGCGGTGCTCGGATCGGAAGTACACGCAGCGGTGGAGAAGAGGTTTTACGCAAAGGCGCATGAGGAAGGCGACAAAGCCGTTGAAAAGACGGAGGAAAAACTTTATCTCGTAGGCTCCGTTGAAGAGGTGGAGCTTGTTGCGAAGGCGGCAGATGACTTTGTCGAATACGTCGAATCTTTACAGTTTGACAAAGTTTATAGTGAAAAGGTTGTATGGATAAAGGAACAAAACGACTGTTGGGGCACAGCCGATATCGTGGGTGTAAAGGGCAACGAGTTATACATCGTGGATTTGAAGTACGGCATGTATCCTGTATCGGCGGAACGGAATCCACAGCTACTTATATATGCGTGCGGCGCACTGGATACGCTGGAAGGCTTGGAGCATGTGAGCAAGATAAACATGATTATCTATCAACCACGACTCAAAAATATAGACGTGTATACAGTGACAAGAGATGAATTGTTGCGGTGGAAAGAGGTCATTTTGTTGCCGTCTGCACGAGAGGCGTTGTCGAATGATGCGCTGTATACGGTAGGCGGTCACTGCCGATACTGCCCCGCAAAGCATACGTGTGGAAGAAGAAACGAAACAATGTTTACAACCGCTGTCGATGATGGGTTCAATTACCATCACGCGCTAAATAAAATTCAAAAATTGGAAATCGTTGACAATATCATGAAGCGTCACGATGAGCTTTCAAAATTCCTCAAAGAGGTTAAGGAATATGCACACTATGCGATGACGCAGGGGCACGAATTCGAAAGCGTCAAGCTAGTAGACGGAAACAAAACAAGGTTTATCACGGACGTTGACGGATTAATTGAAAAGCTGAAAGAGCTCGGGCATGATGAATCAGACTACAAGGATATGAAAAGTGTTGCATCACTTGAAAAGATCATCGGCAAAGACGTGCTACAATTTTATGTTGGTGAGCGAGCAGGTGCTCCTGTGGTGAAGAGGAGGATAAAATGAATCGCAGGGAAGTGTACGACATTTTAGTGAGCATAGACGCCGTGTTAAGCGGTGTTCATTCACCGCAAAAAAAACTTGACGCTGTGAAGGAGGTGGTGGATAGCTTTACAGGAGCATGGATCGAGTCGACCACTTATGAAGCCGTTTATGCGTTGGCTAAACAAAAGGTAAGCACTGGGAAGATGATGCAGGTGAGAGCACTTGTTAAAATGTGTGGAGTGGATCGCTTGGAGGAGTTGAGAGATGACGCAACAAAGATGGCGGCGTTCCACGATTTTCTAAAAATTTTATAAAAAAACCGTTTCTACTGTTGCAATGTTTGCGCCAATGTGTTAATATGAAGTATAACGCTTTTGAGGGGGGCGATGCGTATGATTGTGCGAAACCGTTGACGACACACGAAACCGAACGAAACCGTATGAAACAGTATGAAACCAAACAAGGGGAGCAGATGAAACCATGAAGACGACATTAAAAACAGTACGTTTCAGTTATGCGCACGTATTTGAGCCACGAGGATTTGACGGAAACACGCCGAAATACAGCGTATCTTTGTTGATTGACAAGAGTGACGAAGCACTTGTAAAGCGGATCAAGGAAGCCTTGCAGGTTGCGATTGATGAGGGTATCCCAAAAAAATGGGGAGGCAAGAAACCTGCAAAGCTTGACATTTGCTTGCGAGACGGAGACACGGAGCGACCCGAAGATCCGAATTATGCAGGAAAATACTATATCAACGCCAGCAATGTAAAGCAGCCTACGGTGCTCAATCAATACGCAAAGCCAGCGACACAAGATGAGTTTTATAGCGGATGCTATGGCGTAGCGGTGGTGGACTTTTACCCGCACAGCCACAAAAACATGAAACACGGTGTTTATGCACAGCTTTTGGCGGTGATGAAAACGGAAGATGGAGAATCTTTCGGAGCAGGTGGATTGGACTTGTCGGAGCTAACACAATTCGCAGTGAAGCCAAGCGATACGGCGTTGGATTTCTTATGATGAAGGTTATGATAAACGACACAATGCACCACGAAATTCCATTCGAAACGTTTTTGGAGTCGCTATTAATTAAAGGAATGCGGCCTCCTGAGCGAAGACTGATAAACCAAAGTGCTGTTCCACGATACGTTGTCCTCGGCGAAGACAAAAACAAAATCGCCATCCGAAGCGATGGAGAAATCGAGTATATTGAGGGCGACGCAGGTGTTTTAGAAACGACGATTTACGGGAAAGATGAAGACCTTTTAAAGCTACTGCACATAGGCGAAATTGTATGTAAGTGCGACAATGGGATGATTTTTAATGGGGTCATAACAGATTTTTCAGCAGACAAAGGCGTTTCGGGAGCGGTGAAAGTCACGATGCGGTTGTATCGGCTGTAAAAAAGTCAACACGGGAAAGTGAAAAAAACTTTCCCTTTTTTCTTAAAATGCGGTTGACATTGTCGCTATCATATGATACAATGAACTTGTAAGATAAAACAAGGAGGTTGTACCGATGCAAAATTATTTATGGAATCCAACGTTACGGCTTGGAGCGGTTCGGACGATTGAGGGATACGAAAAGATTGTTGACCTCGAGGAGCTCATCGCCCACGCAAAAAGCGAAAGCGATCCCAAGTTACACAACTTTGTCAACCGCACGATACACGAAGATATTCTGCTACAAGAGGATGACGAGGACGATGCCGAAGAGTTTGAGGTAAGCATGGACGACTTGAAAAATATCGTCGACGAGTTACTGAAAAACAAAAAATTCAGAGAGGACGTGGGGTTGGATGGTAGTCAAAATTAATGCAACGGAAGTCATTGACAGGGCGTACAGACAGCGACTGTATCAGCAATATGCGGAGTACTACGGTGTTGATGAGGAAAAATTAGAAGAAATAATAACGGATCACGAAGAGGATTTGCAAAAGTTGATTGATAAAATGTA